>Ga0181576_10000427_pt1 | contig 30609 bp, 24 predicted proteins | sample 101ome_22_FD_132464 | JGI IMG/M metagenome (GOLD analysis project Ga0181576, IMG submission 132464) | Coastal salt marsh microbial communities from the Groves Creek Marsh, Skidaway Island, Georgia - 101412BT metaG (megahit assembly) | ecosystem: Environmental > Aquatic > Marine > Intertidal... | reverse complement strand
CCTCGCGCAACAAGGGGCCCAGAACATCTGCACATTCAAACTGCGGCATGTGCCCCACCCTGTCAAACAAATGCAACGCGACATTACCGGGAGCCCGCAACGCATGTTTCCAAGGGATGATCGCGTCGTTCCGCCCCCAGATGATCCGTGCAGGCATTTCCAATCGGTGCAGGGCTGCACGCAAATCAAATGCTTGGGTTCCGTCTGGAAACAACACATCGGCCAAACGCCCTTGCGCAGCCCGCAAATTGGGGTCGCTGCGTTCATTCATCACGACCCGCGCGTAGGCATCCGAAATCAGCCCTTCACCGAAGACCAATCCCGCCAGCCAAGGCTTTAGACTCTCGCTACGCGCAGCACGGCAGATACCACTCAGCACATCACCGTCAATTTCTGGCCCAAGCCCAGCAGGCGCAATAAGCGACAGCGAACGGATCGAGCGTGGCCGCGTATCGGCCAATGCCAGCGCCAAAGCCCCCCCAAGGCTGTGACCGAGCAGATCGACCTGTTCGAGATCCAGCTCATCAAAAGCACCACGCACCATACCAAGAAGATCGGCAAAACTGTCCACCCGCAGCGACGGTGATTTGCCGTGCGCGGGAAGGTCAATGCGAATGAGCGGTCTACCCTTCAAATGCGTCTCCAAAGGCGCCCATGATTTGCTGTCGCTTGCAAAGCCATGAATCATAACGACAGGCGCACCGGTGCCAGAGCGTGATCGGTGTATCGCCAACGGACCGGTCTCGAATTTCACTGAACCATGTGCCGCAATCGGGGAGGCTATCGCCCGCTCCAAGAATGCCTTTACGTCATCGGCTTGAACGCGCCCCAAAGGCCCCGACCCATCCAGACTTTCTAACGGAACTGACGCATTGCGGGCCAAAGTGCGCGCCAAGGGCGTCGCTCGCATCTTCCCCCCAGCGCGGAAAGGCGCATCAAGAACATCCACTTCCCCGACATCCGCAGCCGCCACAGGAGCGCTAGTCGCTACGTCGGCTGCGGGTGGCTCCGGGTCCTTTGCCACCTCATTAGTGGTTGCAGGTCGGACTGGCGGATTGCCCACTTCCTCCCCCTCAGCATAAAGCCACGCCACGGGTTGGCCGATCGGCACCACCGTGCCCTCTTCAACTGGGTGGTGAAAGCGTCCATTTGCCGGCGCTTCAACCTCCATCGCCGCCTTGGCGGTCTCGATATCAAAGAGTGGCGCGCCTTTCTCGACCAGCTCGCCCTCGGCAACGTGCCACGTCATGATTGTTCCCTCGGTCATATCCATATCGACCTTGGGCATGATCACTTCGATGGGCATCAGAGCCTCCCCTTAACAAGACCGCGCGATGCTTCGAGCACATCCGGCACCTGCGGAACGACCGCTTTTTCGAGCTCAGGGTTGTAGGGGATCGGACTTTCCGCGCCGCCCAACCGCACAATAGGTGCGTCCAGAAAATCAAAAGCGTCACTTTCCGCCACCATTGCAGAAATCTCGGCGCCGATACCTAGGGTCTTTACCCCCTCATAGACACACAGTAGACGCCCCGTTTTACGCACGGAGTCCAACACCGTTTCACGATCAATCGGGCGCACCGTGCGCAAGTCGATCACCTCAGCAGCGATGCCCTCTTGCGCCAAGGTTTCAGCGGCGGCGAGTGCCTTATGCACCATGATTGAGGTCGCCACGATCGAGACATCAGCCCCCTCGCGCCGCACCGCAGCCTTGCCGATTGGCGTGGTATAGTGACCCGCTGGAACGAGCCCCTTGGATTTGTACAGGATCTTATGTTCGAAAATCATCACCGGATCGGGATCTTCCAGTGCCGCGAGCAAGAGGCCTTTCGCATCTTCCGGCGTGGAGGGTTGCACGACCTTCAAACCAGGGACATGCGCCAGCCATGCTTCAATGCTTTGCGAATGTTGTGCTGCAGCACCCGTGCCCGAACCGGCTGGAAACCGCATCACGAGCGGCACCGACACAGCGCCACCGAGCATATACCGCAACTTCGCAGCTTGGTTGACGATCTGCTCCATAGCGAGTGCGGCGAAGTCAGAAAACTGGAACTCGAAAATCGGCCGCAGTCCAGTCAGGGCAGCACCAACAGCAACACCGGCACCGCCCAATTCCGAAATTGGCGTATCCATCACACGGTCCGTTCCGTATTTATGGACAAGATCGCCGGTGACTTGAAAAGCACCGCCATACACACCGATATCTTCACCCATCAAAACGACCCTAGGATCGCTCTCAAGCGCGATATCCATCGCCTCGCGAATGGCTTCGGAGTAGGTTAGCTCTCTAGGCTCTGTGGCGTTCATAACATTCATCACGCGACTTCCTCGGTATAGACGAAGCGTGTTGCTTCTTCGATTTTCGGAGACGGGCTGTTGGCGGCAAATTCGATGGCGTCACGGATGATATTCTCTGCTTCTTCTTCCAAAGCAGTAACTTCCTCAGTCGTGACGATTTTATGAGCGACCAGCATCTCCGCCATGTTTTTGATCGGATCGCGCTCCATCCAATCAGCAATCTCTTCTTTGGTGCGATACCGATTTCTGTCGGACTTCGAATGCCCCCGCCAGCGATAGGTCAGGTTTTCGACAAGACTTGGCCCTTCCCCCGCCCTAGCGCGCGCCACCGCACGATCCACAGCCTCAGCCACGGCGGAGAAGTCGTTTCCGTCCACAGTGGTTCCTGGCATCGAATATGACGCCGCTCGTTCCGCGATGTTTTTTACCGATGTTGATCGCTCGGTCGAAGTAGACATTCCGTACTTGTTGTTCTCGCACACGAAAACCACGGGCAACTTCCAAACTGACGCCATGTTCAGCGCTTCGTGAAAGGCTCCTTCATTGTTGGCCCCGTCGCCGAAGAAACAGATGGTAACATCCCCGGTGCCCAAACGCTTCGCCGTTAAGGCCGCACCAACCGCAATCGGCAAGCCACCACCAACAATTCCGTTCGCTCCCAGATTGCCCTTTTCCACGTCAGCAATATGCATTGAGCCACCACGGCCACGGCAATAGCCAGTTTCCTTGCCAAAGAACTCAGCAAACATCCGGCCCAAATCTGCGTTTTTAGCTACGCAATGCCCATGCCCACGATGGGTCGATGTTATCTTGTCACTATCAGTCAGCGACATGCACGACCCAACAGCGGACGCCTCCTGTCCGATGGACAAATGCATCGTTCCATGGATCAGACCTCGGGTATAACTTTCCTCGGCACCTTCCTCGAACTTGCGGATCAGAAACATTTTTTTGAGAGCCCCCACAAGCGCATCGCGGGAATAAGTCCGCAGCGCGTAGGGCAGGTTACTGTCAGTCATTGCGGCCTCAGGCATCAATCAGCTCCTTGCCAAAAATCATTTCATCCTGACGGCGGCGCAGCTCTGCGATCTTGGAATTGGGTGGCAGCGCCACATTGTCCTGTGTCAGCAGTTCACCCTTCTTGATCGGCAGTCGGACGGTGGCACCTGTGAGCAAACCGGCCGGATGCGCCTGCAGTGAACGGGCGCGGTTGGCCTCCATTGCCCATGCGCGATAGGTATACTCGCCAATTTGATCGAGCATCTCTCCCGGCATCAAATCCCGCTTCGCCACAGCTGCAACCTCGGCGACAGGGCAATCCAGAGGCACCATATCAGCCTTGCCGTAAAGCACCGCACGCGCACAGCTCAGCGGCACCTCAAGTGAGGTCAGATGATAGGGGCGGATAAAGCTGAAGTAAGGGCCATCACCCATCTTCAGGTCTTTCATTCGCTCCCAGATACGCGGATGCTCAGCCTCAACGACCACAAACACACCCGGCGCCAAACCTTTCCCTATCGAGAAGTCGACGCGACCCGCATCACTCAAAACGCCGCCGTCTTTTTGCGGGATCAGCGTTGTCGCCAACTCCTTAGGACCCGCAGCCGGTCCGTGCATCCCGTCACAATCGGGGATCAATCCGGTCGCGTTGGCAATGGCAGACATCTCAACCATGGTCTTGGAGCCATCCACGAACTCAACGAGCAATCTCGGGTTCATGTGCCGCTGCATGGCCTCTTCCGCATAGGCATCAGGCGTTGCATCAATATTCAGCGGGTTGTTCTTGCCCTTTCCTGCGCAGACCACACGGTGGCCCATCGCGGTCGCGAACTCGATCAACTCAATACACGAAGAGGGCTCATCACCCGCTCCCAGCGTGTAAACGACACCGAGGCGTTCTGCCTCGCGACGCAGGTATGAGCCTATGGTTACGTCAGCTTCAACGTTCATCATGACCAGATGTTTGCCGCGCTCCATTGCATTGAGGCCAATTTCAGCACCGACCGCGGGGACACCAGTCGCGTCGATCACCACATCAATCAAACCCGACTCCAGAACGGCATTGGCGTTGTCAGCAATTGCGGTCTTCCCGCTCTCAATCACCGCGTTGAGGGTATCCGTGTTGTTGGCATCCGCACTCAAACCTTCTTCCTGCCGCGCAATTTCGACAGCCTTGTGAGCCGATGCAGGGTTGATGTCGCAGATGGCGGCAACTTCAACGCCATCCATCATTCCAGCACGGGTCACGATATCCGTCCCCATCTCACCAGATCCGATCAAACCGATGCGCACTGGCCGCCCGCTTTCCGCGCGAGCGGCAAGATCTTTTGCCAACCCTGTCAGAGCAATGTTTGAGGCCATATTCACCAACCCTTCCGAAACAAAATTTGCGTCCAACATTGCGCTGAACTTTCACTCAAAGTGTTGAACTTTAGTTCTTATGTCAATCGTTTTGTTCGGTCAAAATGTCTTAAATTCAAATTTTAGAAGTCTATTATTGCACATTCGTTCACTTTATTGTCATGTGTTCTGAGTGAAAAGGCTCGACAAGCCGGCGCGTGACAAGGGAGAATCACGCGTCGCACGCAAGGGAGACAACTGCATGACCTTCGATTATACCTCCTTAGGCTTCTACACGTTCGACGCGCTCTGCCGTCCGGTCACGCAGATCCCCCCAGGCGGAGGCACTTATTTTGTTGAGGATTTCGCACTCGCCGTCTCCGGCGCGGCAGGCTGCGCGGCGATTGTCGCTGCTAAGCACGGTTTGAATGTGCAAGCCGTGGGCGGTGTCGGAAACGACGACATGGGCGATTGGGTGCTCATGAAATTGCAGAAATACGGCGTCGACATCGGGCAGATGGAGCGAATCGATGGCTACGCCACATCCTCAAGCATCGTCACTACCCGCCCGGATGGCGCGCGCCCCGCTCTCCACAAGAAGGGCGCAACTGGCGGCTTTTACGTTGGCGATGACCGCCTCGATAAGGTGCTCAACACCAAGATCCTACACATCGGCGGCGTCGGCCTCATGGACAAGATGGACAATGGTCGCAATGCCGAACTCCTCGCCGAAGCAAAAAAGCGCGGATGTATCACGACACTCGACGTCTTTGCATCAACCGCGGACGATCTCAAACTGATAAAGCCACTGCTCGCGCATACAGATTACTTTATGCCCTCAGAGGAAGAAGCAATTGCGCTCTCCGGCCTCACCGACTTCGAGGACATCTGCAGCTTCATGCTGGATCAAGGCGTCGGCGCCATCATCATGACCCTCGGAGCAAACGGCGCTATGTACCGCGATGCTAAAGGTCAAAAGGTCGACATCCCTGCCTACGATATCGACGTCATTTGTACATGCGGCTGCGGAGATTGCTTCAACGCAGGTATCGCGACCGGCCTCCACTTGGGGCGTTCTATCGACGATTGTATCCGCTTCGGCCAAGCCAGCGCAGCGCAGAACGCACTCGGCCTAGGATCTCAGGCGGTTATCTCGTCCTTGGAGAACACAATTTCCTTCATGGAAAATACGCCTGCAAAGACGTATAGTTGAGTATAGGAAGTCCAAAGCCATGAAACCAGCACCCCATCCTCCCAACCCAAAAGCACTGACGCTGCCTCTGCGCGACATGCTCAGTGGGTTGCGGCAGATCGGGCTGGTACCAGAGCCCGTCGCCAAAACAGCGATAGAAACGCTGCCGACTCCCTTGCGCGCTGCATTGCGCGACATTGCGGGGATAACGACCGAAGAGTTGGGGCTCGATCACCCTGACAACTCAGCGCTTATTTCCAACGCCTCCCGCGCGCTACGCACCGGAACAGGCTCATCCACTGATGTCGCCAAAGCCAGCGCATTGGCTATCCGCCATCTGCTCACCTCCGCGCCGGAGCGGTCTGCATTGGTGAGTGAAACAGTCCTCGCGCTCTGTTGGAGCCAAGCGGAGGAAATCTCTACAGCCGCAGCACTATTCACCACCGAGATTGTAAAACACGCGCCTTTCGGAGAGACGCCGGGCCTTCCCTCCGAACAAAGCAGCGCGTCAGCATCCCAGCGCAAGCACATTGCGGCAACGCTTTGCATCTGGCTCCTGGCCGAAAGGGCCAGCAGCGGAATTAAAGAGAGTGATCTCCTTGGTATCGCCAGCACAATTGCCGAAGATCTAAAATCCGCCACCCCGCAAATTTGGACCACACCCACCACCCTTCAAACAGCATTGACCAAGTCGGCGGCAAGGATCTGACATGCCAAGCGACCTAAGCACGCTCAGAAACCGCGAAATTCCTGTTCGAAAAGCGATACAACGCGCCCGCTGGTTCCTGTCATCTTTCAGGGAATTTGTCTCAGACGCCAATGCTGCATCCGCCCGCGCCTATAAGCTGGATGATCAAAAGCTGCTCTCCGCTTTTTCAGCATGGTACCGCTCATTCGATGCCCAGCGCCACCTCGCCCGTTCACATCGGTACGAATTCATTACCTTCACCGCAGGGCTGATGTTGCGTGAGCTGATCCGCCAAGCACCCGTCACCGTGAGCGGCGATTCAACCGGTGCGGACTGTCCAGAAGATTTCTGGCCCGAAGGCTATCTCTATGTAAAATACTGCCTTGCCGTGCGGGACGCAGTGTTGGAACAGGATTTCCATCTGCACGAAGACACAGCCCCAGATTTGGACGACCTGCGCACATGGTGGTCGTTCCGCGAAAATGTGCACGATGATGCCGATAGCGCCATTGCCTTTCTGAAGCTTTTCGCTGGCGAAGAGCCGAATTGGAGCATGCCAAACACCTTCGTGCCGCACCATCCCGATATCGAGATTTTGGCCCGCACCGCACCAGAACCGCAGCTGCCTGCGCGTGAATCCTGAGCGTTTAGCCTTCCATCACCAACCGCTGCGCCGCTTCTACGTCGGTGATCAGAACAGCGGGATGAAGCATTTGCAGCGAGGCACGCAAGATTTTGACTTTATGCCAACCACCCGAAGCTAGAACGATCTTGCGCGCGCGCCGAAGATCATGTGGGTGAACAGCAAAAACGCGGTCATTGACCGGATGATCCACGATGTTGCCCTCGGCATCGACGAAGCGACATAGCACGTCGCCCACGGCGCCCGCCATTTCCAAGGAATTGATTTCCTCCGCCGAAAGCAACCCATACCGCACGAAAACAGAATGCGGCGTCAGATCACCCAGTGACAGGATCGCCATATCGAGGTTGGAGCTTTTGTCCACAACCTCGCTGATTCCGGAATGCTTCATCAACGCATCTCGCGTTTCGCAATCAGGGGCAAAAACTGGCCCCGCCATCATAAAGCATTCCGCTTCAAGCTTGTCGGCCACACGCCAGGCAAATTCTGACGGATTGATGTTCTCAACCCGAGTTAGCCCACCAAGGAGCGAAATCACCTTCACCCCCTTGGCCGCGCTCGGCTCAATCGCGGGCACCCCGCGGGTGAGAGTCTCACCCCAACCGAGGCCGATGGTCATATCGGCTCTCACATTCGCGGAGATGAAACCACCCAACTCCTGCCCAATTACACGCGAAGTCTCTCTGGCGTCTCTAGGCGTTGGTACGACAATCGCCTTCTCCAGCCCCCAAACCTCTTCCAACTTGCGCTCAAGTTCCACGCATTCAGAAAGCTTGGTCGTCACACGGATCTGGACCGTGCCATCATTCCGCGCATTTGCGAGGATGCGGAGCACACGCGCACGGTTCAGACCAACTTGCTGAGCGACTTCGTCCTGGGTCATTCCCTCGACATAATAGAGCCAAGCAACTCTGGTCTTGAGATCTTCCCCGTTGTCGATTTCGCTCATAGCCGGCCTTTTCCGTGGCTCCGGGCGAGTCGCCGCCTCAGTGCCGACAGTTCTATCAACCGAATAAGGGATAGTCAGTCCTTTCTTCTCAGCAAGTCGACAAGGACCGCCACAAGAACCACACAACCAACTATCACTCGTTGCCAGAAACCTGAGACATTCATCAAGACTGTGCCATTCGCCAGCACCGCCAACAGAAGCGCCCCCAGAACTGTTCCAACAATGGAGCCTTGCCCACCGCGCAACGATGTTCCGCCCAAAATGGCTGCTGTAATCGCGCCCATCAACCAACCTTCACCCACAGAAGGTTGCCCAGCATCCATTCTACTGGCGAACAAGATGCCTGCTGTCGCAGCCAGCATTCCAGCCATCCCATAAGCGAGGAACTCTACACGACCGACACGAATCCCCGCCAGCAATGCTGCATCTCGGTTGCCGCCCACAGCAAAGATATTCCGGCCAAAGCGCGTCTGCCGCAGCATCCACACCAACAGCGCCGCACTCGTAATAAAAAAGATGACCGGCAAGGGCACCCCAAACAGCTCACCCTGCCCGAATACAGTGAATTTTTCACCCAGCGGACGGATCGGGTAGCCTTTGGTGATGACCAACGTCATGCCAGCGAAAATTTCCCATGTCGCGAGTGTGACAATAAAGGGATTGAGCCGCAGGCCCGCGATGAATACGCCGTTCAGTGACCCAAGCAAGAAGCCAAAGCCCATTGTAAACGGGATGATCATGTAAGGATGAATACCCCATTGGGTCAGCGCGATGGAGCCGACAATCGCCGACAATCCCGCAGCAGCACCTACGGACAAGTCGATGCCACCCACCAGCAAGACAAGGGTCTGCCCGAGCGCTACCAGCCCGACAAAGGCCGCCTGACGGGCCACGACGGTCATATTGTATGAGGACAGGAAGTTGTCCGCCGCAAACGAGAGCGACACCGTAAGAACGATGAGCGCGACCAGAATGCCGCTCGCTTCCCACTGCCAAAACCGCGAAATCAGAGAGCGTTCCTTGCGCTTCTGACGATCAGGGACCATCATTTCCATATTAACATCCTGCATATTATGGTTCCTTTCCGGCATCAGCTCATCGCCAGTTGTAGCAAGCCTTCTTGCGTCGCATCACGGCGGTCCACGACGCCTTTTAGGTCGCCCTCGTGCATCACGAGTATCCTATCCGCGACATCAAGAAGCTCTTCCATCTCAGAAGAAATAAGAATGACAGACAAGCCATGCTCTTCGGTCAAACGCTTGAGCACTGTCTGGATTTCCAGCTTGGCATTCACGTCGATACCGCGTGTTGGTTCGTCCATGATCAAGACGCGGGCATCACGCATAAGCCAACGCGCAATGATGAACTTTTGCTGATTTCCGCCGGAGAGACTGGTAATCGGATCCCTCAGCGAATTGAATTTCGCCTTGAGTTGCTCGGCCAGATTGGCCACCTCGTCAAGCATCTCGCGATTGCGAATGGTCAACCAACCGCCAAAGCGGTCCAGTGTCGGCAGCGCCGTGTTTTCCGCAATCGACAACAGCGGGAAGATGCCATCCTGTTTCCGCTCTTCCGGCAAATAGATCAAACCCGCTTGAATCGCCTCCAAAGGCGTGCGGAAATTTGCAGACTTACCATCCAGCGTCACGGTTCCCTCTCGTGCGCGGCTGGCACCGAAGATACATTTCGCCATCTCAGTTCGGCCTGAGCCGATCAGCCCCGAAACGCCGAGGATTTCCCCCTCACGCAGCTGGAACGAGACATCTTCGAATTCGTGATCCCGCGACAATCCTTGAACATCGAGTACAACCTTGCGGTCAGTCAAATCGCGCAGCGCGTGCGAGCCAGTTTTCGTTGGACGACCTGCCATCATTGTCACCATCCGCTCACGGCTGGCTTCCTCTGGCGAAATACACCCCACATGAATCCCGTCGCGCAGCGCGGTAATCCGGTGCGACAGGTCGCGCACCTCATCAAGACGGTGCGAAATATAGAAAGCTGAGCGCCCTTCATTCGTCATATGGCGGATATACTGCATCAACATTTCCGTCTCGCGATAGGTCAGCATCGCAGTAGGTTCGTCGAAAATGATGATCTTCGCTTGGGTGGCCGCCGAACGGGCGATCTGCACCAATTGTTGCTGTGCCTTAGACAGGTGAGAGACCTTGGCGCGCGGGTCGATGGTATTGTCCACCTCGTGCAGATAATGCGCAGCCTGCTCAACCGTTTCGCGCCAGTTTATAGCCGCTGCATGCCCGCACTGAGATCCGAGCAGGATATTCTCCGCAACACTCAGATTTGGTACGAGGTTGATTTCTTGGGGAGTGATCGCAATCCCTTTAGCCTGCGCCTCCAGTGGAGAGTGAAACACCACCTCTTCCCCACCAGCAAAGAGCGCTCCCTCGGTCGGCCGTAAGCGACCACAAACGATGTTCATCAGGGTGGATTTTCCAGCGCCGTTTTCACCAATGATCGAGTGCACCTCACCCGGCATCAATGTCACGGAAACATCGGATAGCGCCTGCACTGGCCCAAAGGACTTCGAGATGTGCCGCGCTTCAAAGACGGGAGTTGGTTCGGTCATGGCTTAGACAAGGCCCCAGAAAATGGTGCGAGGAGGCAGCACAAGTTTGCACCACCCCCTCTCGGTTCGATTAACCGCAGTCAGCTGCCGTCAGGAAGCGCGACCCAGTGTTGTGGAACGTTGGGATAGTATGGTTTTCGTTCATGGCAACCATATATTTGATTGCCCAGTAGCCCATATCCCACTGACGCTGTGCTTTCAGCGCGTTGATTACACCATTGCAGACGAACTCAACAGCTTCCGGAAGGTCATCCATTCCGACAATGGCAATCTCTCCCGCGCGGCCCGCGTTTTGCACCGCACGCGCGGCGCCGATCGGGTTGGATGCGTTCGAGGCAAAGATGCCTGCCACATCCGGATGCGCTTGCAGCAGGTTCTCGGTCAGCGTCACCGCCTTTTCGAGAATATCATCATCAGGCTGCTCGAACACAATTTCCATGCCCGGGTAGCCGGAAAGCGCGTCTTTAAAGCCGGTGATCCGCTCTACATGGTCAGAGGCGGTCAAGCTGCCCGACAGAATAGCGACCTTACCTTCTCCACCAAGCTCCTCTGCCAGATACATGCCGAGGTCATACCCGTCCTGCACGCTGCTCTTTGGTCCGATGAAGGTGAAAGCGTCATCACAGAAAGAGTTGAAGTTGATCACGTTGATACCTGCTTCGACCGCTTCATTCATCAGCTGAACGTTTGTTGCGCGATCAAGGCAAGCGACAGCCATACCATCAGGGCGGCGGCCGATATTGGCTTCAATCCGCTGGTTCTGGTCAGCCACATCCGCCTGGGGCGGCTGGTCCCAGATCACCTTGATGTCGATGCCACGTTCGGCGAATTCCGCAACAGCGTATTTTGCGCCTTCAGCAACAACATCATACCACGGGTGAATAACCTTCGGGATGAAGACGAAAGTTAACTCTTCGTCAACCGGAGTGATCAGATCAGCCTGATCTTGTGCACTTGCACCGAAGGGAAGCAGCATCGCTGCAAGGGTTGTGGCCAGCAGGCCGCTCTTCAAACTGGTTTTCATCTTCTCTCCTCCTGAAAGACAGTCAGTTTTACTCCAAGTCCGAGCTCATGCTCCGACAAGTTCTGGTTCCGCTGCGCGCAATTTCCGCGTGCGAATAAATTCTTCGACACCTTCGAGATCCACAACTCCGGCCTGCGAGCCCAATCCGCTGGCATTCAATGCCGAGCACGCCTGCGCAAAAAGGACGACGTCTTTTGGGGCTTTCCCTTGCAATAGCCCCGCAGCAAATCCAGCGTTGAACGCGTCACCGCAGCCGCAGGTGCACTTCACGTCGATATCGAAGGCTGGGACGGTAAATTCGGTTCCATCTATGTGATGATAATAAGCCCCCTCGGCCCCCAGTGTGAAAACACAGCAGGTGGCGCCAAGATCATGGAAAAAGGAGACCATTTTCCTGCGATTTGTCATACCGCTTAGCGCCTCCGCCTCTTCAATCGACGGGATAAAGTAATCAGTATATGGCAGCACCGCCGCCACATCTGGCAAATCGTCTTGCGATCCAGCAAAGACATCAACTGTCGTGATGCATCCGCGCTCTTTGGCATGCTTCATCAGAGCCGCGTTCCGCGCACCATCCATCGCATCCATCAACCCAACACCGCCAAGGTGAAAGATCTTCGCATTGGTCACCGCGTCATAGTCATCCTCGGGCACCACGAATGCGCCCGTCGCGCCCTTTAGGTGCAGCGCAGGCCGCGATCCGTCGGGCCGGGTCAAAACAATTGAGCTTGATGTCGGCGCGTCATGGCAAATCTGCATGTGGGACGTATCAATGCCAAAATCCGCGATGCGCTTGAGCGCCCATTCACCCATCAGATCACGACCGACACCACCCACCGCAAGCGTCGCCAGACCTACTTTTGCGCCAACGATTGCCGACGTTCCGGCAGCGCCAGAGACAGCCATCGCCAGTTCCTCAATGAAATAAGTGCCACCGCCCGGCGGGATCGCGGTGACTGGCCAACCCAGGCAGTCAAACGTGTAAAACCCCATCGATGCGTAGTCATATTTCATCTTGCGACCTCCAGGCGGTGCTGCTGCGAAAGATATCCATGGATTCTTCCCCTGCGTCAACACATTTTTAATTCAAAAAATACATTTGTTTGTTTTCTGTATAGTAATTTGCGTCTAAAACACGGCGGTAAGGGGTTATAACCCATTTTATAGCCGCCTAAGCTCAAATTTAGCTGTTGCATTGCTAAAACTTTTGTTTAAATAATTTTACATCTGTATATTGGGAGGATTCACAGGTGAAAGCCGCATTTCTCGATGCCCCGAACAAGCTAAGCCTCCGCAACACTGAGAATCCGGTTGCGGCTGAAGGCGACATGCTCGTCAGAGTACGCGCCGCTACAATTTGCGGCACGGACATCCGAATCTTCCGCGGCAAAAAAACAGCAGGCATTCGCTACCCATCAGTTCTTGGGCACGAGTTTTCAGGCGAAATCCTCTCAACTGGCGTACACCTCGGCTTTGCCATCGGGGACCGCGTCGGGCTTTGCCCGTTCATTGGCTGCGGTCACTGCAAATTATGTAAAACCGGCCACGAAAATCTGTGCACCGATGGTACTGCTTTCGGCTACCAGATCGACGGCGCTTTCGCAGAGATCGTCCGCATACCTGCGGCAGCAGTTGCCGCAGGCAATCTCCGCAAGCTTCCGGATCACATGTCCTTTGAAGAGGCTGCACTAGTTGAGCCGCTCGCCTGCGTATTAAATGGCCAAAACAAAGTTGGCGTCTCGAGTAAGGATACCGTAGTTATCCTCGGCGCAGGCCCAATAGGGCTCTTGCATGTGCATCTCGCCCGCCTTCACGGCGCACGGCGTATCATCTCGTCAGACCCCAATGCACATCGGCGCGACGCTGCAATAGCATCCGGCGCTGATGTTACAATTGACCCGACAACCGAAGATGTGCGCGCCCGCGTGCTCGCCGAAACCGGCGGCTCAGGGGCCGATGTGGTGATCTGCGCGATCGGCATTCCAGCCCTCGCCCGCCAAACGACTGATCTCGCCGCTATGAGCGGTCGCATTAGTCTCTTCGCAGGCTTCTCCAAAGGAGAAACCGCAGAAATGGACGTCAACGCGATCCACTATAACGAACTCACCGTAACCGGCGCCTTTGGCCTCTCGCGGGAGGATTATGACCGCGCCTTTGATATGATCGCCACAGGGCGGCTTGACCTCAAACCGTTGATTACGCACCATTTCGACCTCGATGAGATAGAGGCCGCCTTCACCACGGCCGAAAGCGGCGCAGCGATCAAAGTTTCCATCACCCATGACTGACATCCAAGAGACCGACGTCTTGATCATTGGCGGCGGGATCAACGGATGCGGGACCTTCCGTGATCTCTCCGCCCAAGGCATAGACTGCTTGCTTTTGGAGCGCGCTGATTTTTGCTCCGGGGCCTCATCTGGTTCCTCTCGACTGATCCATGGCGGACTAAAATACCTTGAAACAGGCGAATTCCGTCTCGTTCGCGAAAGCGCCGAAGAGCGCAATCGCCTGCTGCACAATGCACCACACTATGTCAGCGCCCTACCCTCGATTATTCCTCTACGAAGCCGCTTTGGCGGCATCATTCCATCCGCTGCGCGGTTTTTACGGCTCAATGCAAAGCTTACCGATCGCGGCACCCTGATTACCCGTCTTGGCCTTGCGCTTTATGACCTCTACGGCCGTAACTTCCGCGCAATGCCCGCGCACCGGATGCTGAAGCGCACGGCACTCGACTTCCTGATCACCGGTATGGACAAAGGCATTATCGGCGCCGGCCTCTACTACGAGGGCCAGATGACTCATTCAGAGCGTCTCGGCTTGGAACTGGTGCTTGACGGGGAAGCTTTGAACCCGAACTCTCGCGCCCTCAATCACGCGGTGCTCGAGGGCATGGCCGATGGCACCGTAACCTACAGCACGTCGAAGGGTCGTTCCCAAATTCGCCCTCGCGTCATCATCAACGCAGCTGGCGCGTGGATTGATCAAGCCAACGCTCAGATCGGCGTAAACAGCCATTTGATGGGTGGCTCAAAAGGAGCGCATCTCGTCGTCGACAATCCTGCGCTGCTATCTGCCCTCAACGGCCATATGGTGTATTTCGGCTCAGGCGACGGGCGGGTCAATCTGCTCTACCCGTTTGAAGGCCGCGTATTGATCGGCTCCACCGATATTCCGGTGAGCGATCCCGACGATGCCATCTGCGACGAAAACGAAACGGCTTACCTCTGCGCAGTTGTAAGCGAGGTGTTCCCCGATATTCCTGTCACGCAAAATCAGATCCGTTTCCGGTTCAGCGGCGTCCGCCCCCTACCACGTTCGGACGCGGCCATCGGTGCGGTTACTCGCGATCACTCAATTGCGACTTTCACCGCCAGCGGGGGCCTGCCGGTTTTCTGCCTGATTGGTGGCAAATGGACGACCTTCCGCAAGTTTTCGGAAGAAGCCACCGACAAAGCACTCGCCCATCTCGCCCGCCCCCGCCAGATCAGCACAGAGGATATGGCGATTGGCGGCGGTAAGGACTTCCCCAGGAACATTGCCGAGCGTACCAAATGGATCACTGAATGCGGAGCCACGAATGGTTTGAGCGAACCCCGCGTTGAAATGCTTCTCACACGCTACGGAACCCGCGCCAGCGAAATCGCTAATAACCTGCGCAATGAAACTCCGCTCATCAGCCTGCCTGATTACTCCTGCGAGGAGCTGGAATGGATCACCCGAAATGAGCGCGTGCAGTCACTCGGCGACCTCGTCCGCAACCGCACCCTGATTGCGCTGTCGGGCAACCTCACGCGCACCGTTGCCGCAGAAATTGCCACTCTCTTGGCTGCTTGGCTAGACTGGTCTTCTGAGAGAACCACGGCTGAAATTTCCAAAGTTATTTAATGGCTCTGCCGCACAAAAAAGGCGCGAGACAATATGCCTCGCGCCTTTTTCGTTGGAGGTAAAGAAGAGGGAGGGCTCCTTCACCACACCTTGCGGTTGCTTAGCGAGCGGGTTTCTTACCGAACGCTACCGCCAACACGATAATAGCACCAGCGACCATCATCTGCTCAGAGACATCGAGCCCCATGATGATGAGACCGTTATTGATAGTACCAATCAGCAACGCGCCGACGAACGTACCCACAATCGTACCCTTCCCACCGAATAGGCTGGTGCCACCAAGGATAACCGCCGCAATTGCCGCCAACTCAGCACCTTCGCCGAAGTTGTATCGCGCGGTACCCATCATACCTGTCCACAACATACCAGCCAATGCGGCACCAAGACCGGTGATCAGGAAACAGAGCACCTTCGTGCGGTTCGTATTGATGCCTGAATAGCGCGCCGCCACACGATTTCCGCCAGTTGCCAGCACCTGCCGGCCAAATGGCGTGTAGCGCAAGACGATATGCCCAATGATCGCCACACCCAATGCCCAGAGGAACAAGATCGGCACAACGCCAATCGACCCAGGACCAAAGACCGTATCAAAGGTCTCATTCCGCACCGGCACCGGGTTGGTATATGTGATGCGCATATCAATGCCGCGCACCAGTTGCATCATGCCCAAGGTCACGAGGAAGGACGGGATCGAGATCACGGTGACAAAGAAGCCGTTCACTAACCCCACCGCAACACCGCACAGGAGCCCGGCAACGACACCACCAACAAACCCGTATCCGGCCTGCATAGCCATCGCAGAGACAAGCGCCGCCAAGGCCGCCGTCGACCCAACAGAAAGGTCCAACTCACCTGATGAAATGATAAATGTCATCGCAACCGAGATCACAGCGATCATAGCCGTTGTTCGCGCAATGTTGAACAAGTTCGATACGGTCAGGAAGCCTTTATCGCCAATGGTCATTGCGAAGAAAAGCAATACACCCGCAAAACAGATGTAAACGATATTTTCGCGCCACGAAATCCGACCCAAAATAGCCGATCTTTGTTGCGGAAGGGTTTCAGCCTTGTACTGCATGGTGCAGAGCCTCCTCTGATTGCACGTCCTGACGGTCCATTTCAGCAATCAATGTTCCGTCGTAGATCACGAGCAGCCGGTCGCTGATCGCGAGCAGTTCCTCGAATTCCGATGAGATGACCAGCACAGCAGTGCCAGTATCCGCGATTTCCCTGATTTTCATAACCAGATCGGCCTTGGCCCCGATATCGACGCCGATCGTCGGCTCATCGAGGATCAGGACTTTCGGCTTCCGCTCAAGCCATTTGGCGAGAACAATTTTCTGCTGGTTACCACCAGAAAGGAGCAGCACCTGCTGGTCAGCACTCTCGGATTTGATGTTCAAATCATGAATATGCGTCGTCGCCGCACGCCGTGCGGCAGCGTCGCGGACAAAACTCTTACGAGTAAACCGCGAAAGGTTCGGCAGCATGACATTGTCTTTCAGGCTGTGATCCAACACCAAACCTTGGGTCCGGCGATCCTCTGGCACCAGCCCGATACCCGCTTCAATCGCTTCACGATTGGACCGGATTGCTTGGCCATCAACTTTGATCGTTCCGCCGTCTGCCGAACGGATGCCAAAAACCGCTTCGACGATTTCTGTTCGCCCCGACCCGGTTAGTCCGGCAAGGCCAACGATCTCACCTGGCCGCAGTGCAAAGCTCACGTCCCGCACGGCTCCTGGCACATGCAGGTTCTCAACTTCAAGCACAGGAACGCCACTGGTATCTACCGAGCGCTGCACCCATTCCATTGTCGCTTTCCGCTCCGACCCAAGCATCGCGCGGATCAGGTCTTCCATCGTAACATCGCGCGTGTCGGCCGTCAGGATATCACGTCCGTCGCGCATCGCTGTGATACGGTCACAGATCTGGTAAATCTCTGCCATCCGGTGCGAGATATAGACGATGGAAATCCCTTGCTCCTTGAGCTGACGCACCAGCCGGAACAGCGTCTCTACTTCCTTTTCCGAAAGTGATGCCGTCGGCTCGTCCATCACAATGATGCGGGCATTCTTTGAGAGCGCCTTAGCGATCTCGACCATCTGCTTGGCCCCAACGCTCAGTTCTTCAACTCGGGCGCGGGGGTCGATATTTTCACCAAACTCCTCAAGAATAGCGCGCGCCCTGCGCACCATCTCGGCATCGCGGATAAAGGCATTCCGCGTCCGTTTCGGTTCATGCCCAAGAAAGATGTTCTGGGCGACAGTCAGCGTCGGAATGAGGCTGAATTCTTGGAAAATCATAGCGATGCCGGCATTTTCGGCGTCGCGAGGTGCGTTGAAGACCACTTCCTTGCCGTCAATCTCGACAGTTCCACCGTCACGGAAATAGACGCCGGTGAGGATCTTCATCATCGTTGATTTGCCCGCACCATTTTCACCCATCAGCGCATGGCATTCTCCTTTTCTGAGTGAGAAACCGGCGCGGCGTAGCACGGGATTACTGGCAAAGGACTTATCAATGTCCCGCATTTCCAAAACGTTGGTTTGCATCTTTGCCTCCTGATGGATTGGCGTATAGCGCCGTGGTGAGGGAGTTGTCGGGCGCAACGATACTCCTGCGCCCGACGGGGAGGTTACTTCTGGAGGTCAGCCATCATTTCTTCAGGCAGCGGGATCCGGTAAATCGTCTCATAGGACTCTGCGAGCGTGTCGCGGGAGACAGCGAGCGGCGGAACCGAGATGTAGGACGGCAGCGATTCACCAATCAGCGCCAAGGCACCAGCGGTCGCTTCGGTCACACCCTGCGTGTAGGGGCGCTGGGTCGAAATGCCGGCGATGTAGCCGTTTGCCGCCATGTCAGCTGCAACGATCTGGTCAAAGTTCTCGTTGACGATGTGGAACGTCGCCGGATCTTTGCCTGCAATACGGGCAGCTGTTGCCGCACCCATCGCGGGGATCGACCAAGAGCCATAGACACCTTCAAGCGTCGGGTAGCGGGCGAGCAGAGCCTGTGCCACTTCCTGACCTTTGTTCGGGTTGTCATGACCGGCGGTCGCGATCAGCTGAAGGTCGGGATACTTGACCATCAGGCGTGCAATGAAGCCGATGTAACGCAGGTTAACGACGTGGAAGTCGTTGGCATAGAACATTGCAGCGACGTCACCTTCGCCACCAACGGCCTCGGCCAACAGGTCGGCGAGATACATGCCCAGAGCGAGGTTGTCCGACGAAATCACCGAAACATAATCCTCACCAGGCTGCATATCGTCGGCAGCTTGGTCGATGAACACGACTTTTGTGCCAGCATCTGCGATCTTCTGATAAGCGCCGGATGTGGTCGCCGTATTCAGCGGGATCGAGACCAAAAGGTCAGGCTGGAGTACCGAGATCGCGTCAAGGTCAGAAATCTGGCGTGCGTCATCCCAGTTTGCGTTCGTTTCAGCAACAACTTCGATGCCGAGGCTCTCGAAAGTCTCTTTCAGACCAATCAACTGCTGAGACGCCCAGTCATCACCAAGCCAACCCATTGAAATCGCGGCCGTAAATCCGCCAGCGCGGACCTTTTCGATTTGCTCGTCGGTCAAGCCGATTTCAGAGTATAGAACCCCAGCTTCACCACGCGGGCCGTTGCTGACAACGATCTCGCTCAGATTATCAATCTTCGCCAGTTCCAGCGTGCGTTCGCTCGGCGCTTCGTACCAAAGCGGGTGACGCACGTCGCCGATATTATCTTGCGCGAACACCGGCATCGCGATGCCAATCATGGCAACGACCGCACCAGTGCAGAAAAGGGTCTTCCGGTTGAACTTCATAGTTTCCTCCTCAGGTGTGAAGTTTTTCTGTTTTGGCCAATCACTTTGCTTAGCGATTGAGCATGAACTCTCGCAGCATCGCGGCCAGCCGGTCCTCAGCTTCAAGCGCCAGCGAATGCCCGCATTCTTCAAAGACAGCTGCCTTCTCGACGCCGTTGGAAAGGCGCGCCATTTGAGCCTCCACGGTCGGGCCGAAAAATTCCGGCGCCCCTACTGTCATGATGGGCAGCGTCAGCTTCTCCTGGCGCAGCTCGCGCACGATTTCAGCGTTCTTGAATGCCGCACGGTAGGTTTCCAATGTGCCGCGCAAACCGCCCGGCGCCTGCAAGCAAGCCACCCATTCCCCTAGCGCTTCTTCCGAAATCGCATTCGGGTTCCAAGTCTCGGCCTTGATCCAGAACTCCCAGAACTCACGCTCTTTGCCGTTGATCAGCATCTCGGGCAGATGCGGGATCCAGAAGAACGGAATATGCCAAACCCAAACACCATTCTGGCGGAACTGGGCCGATACGTTCTCCGGCGTGAAGAACGAAGCCTCTTCCAAACCCTCGCCCGAGAGCAACATTTCGCAAAAGCTTAGTGTCTTGACCCGCTCTCGCTCAGTAGCGGCAAGAACATAGGCAAATTCAGCGCCTCGATCTTCGCCATGAACGTGAAACGTCTCATGCCCTAAGAACGTCATCAGTTCCGCGAGGTCTTGCGCGTTGGTACGGCTATCATAGCCTTCAGACACTGGGGGCTTGTCGGTATAGCCAAAGCCACGCAGGTCGGGCGCAACAACAGTGAAATGCTCGGTCAGCAGCGGAAACAGCTTATGCCAGTAAAAGCTGGTTTTCGGCGTGCCATGGATCAGCAAGAGGGGCTCGCCCTGTCCGGCCGTCACATAATGCATTCGGATGCCATTCACCCGTGCGCGTCCATGCTTCACCGGATTTCCCGCGTGATCGTAGATCTCAGCCATTCTTTCCTCCCTTTTCTTCCCTGGCCCCGCAAGCCAGAACAACTAAACACAGAGAAAGACTTTTGTTCCATCTCCGCGATCGGCCAAAAATTTCGGTCTTTCGCCTTTTTTCTTTCAGCTTACTACCAGATCCTTTCCGGATATCTGCTGATTGGAGATCACTATTCTGAACATTTACACAAATGTCAAACATAATGTTCAAATGCACACGCCGGCTGATCAAGCAGCATCTCCCAGCCATCCCACCCCCAGAGCGAGATCGTAAAGGAGGATTTAAATTAAATTAAAACAAATAGTTAAGTTATAACTTGACGAAACCTCGCTCACGCAAAACACAAACGGCCCCGGACAAACCAGCCATAAAGCAAGGAACATTTGATTTTTAAATTGAACTTAATTTTCGTATCCGCGAGATATCATGATGGCACCAACAAGAATCAATCGTTCACCGAGTCGCGAAGCCAACTCTCAACTTGAATTGTCTACTTCGACATCGCCCGAACGCGCTGCTCGTCATGGCTTGTCGAGGATAACGCGTATGCGCTCACACGTGTCGTCATACCATTGCCGGCATCCTCTTCGGACCAAGCTGCACGCCATTTGCGACAGCCAAGTACCCCGCTGAAACTGTTCGTGACGGCTGGTCAGGTCAGTGATTACATCGGCGCACGGGCGTTGATCGTCAGCCTGCCTAAGGTCGATTGGCTACTCGTTGACCGCGGCTATGACGCCGACAGGTTCAGAGAAGCATTGCAAGACAAAGGGATACGTCCCTACATACTGGGCCGAAAGCAACGTGAGACAACAATCAAATACGACAAACCTCGATACAAGCGCCGCAATCGGATCGAGATCATGTTTGGCAGGCTGAAGGTTTGGCGGGCTTTGGGGCGACCTTCTACGATCAAATCGGCGGGTTCGACCGCTAATAAAGCGCCTTCTATTGCATAAAAACCTTGGAGCCCCTTTTTGGGGCTTCACGACCATCTTTCTGCGCGGTGCAGAACCGTTGGCATGTGACACCGAGTTTCCCCAGCGCCGGCCTGCCAACGCCGGAAAAGATCTTGAGAGATGGGCCGGAATATTGGCAAAATCGGCAGTTGTTCCCTGTAGCTTCGCTGTTTTTAGGGAAGTTTCGCCAGACAGGCGAGCGCGAGGCCACCATCCGGCCGGATATCACAGATTGAGCGACGGGAGGTCAGGCCCCCCGCCGCATCAGTTCCGATGATTAAAGTACACTGCCCGCGCGGAGCGTCACCTGTGCTGCTGGCAACAGATACAGCCCGTCTTTCTCTCTTACGCTGTCCAAAGGGGTCGCTACATCCATGCCTGCGAATTCGGCAGCAAGCTTAACCGCGCACGCCGTTTCCGGTGCAAATTGCATCAAATGCAGCCTGCCCCTGAACGTCACCCACCTCAGCAGGAAGAACAGGCCGCAGGCGTGTCGCTCCGGCCTCGGCGCATGCGGGATTAGCCTGCCGTTAGGGTTTGTCCTTGCGCCGCTTCTTCCCAGATGCATCCTGCCCGGCAGTCGTCGCAGCCGCTGCACGCGCCTTGTTTTTCTTGCTTGAGGGCTTGCCCGTAGGCGGCGGCCCTGCCGGCTTGCCTCTGTTATCTCTGGCCTTGTCCGACTTCCGACGCGCTGGCTGTTCGCCATCCCGCGGCTTGCCACCTTCCCAAGCGGGCTTACCACCGCGCGGTTTGCCTGCGTCACCCGGTTTGCCAGCGTCGCGCTTCTTGCGATCATGCAATGGCTTGCCAACATCACGCGCCCGATCGGCAAAACGCGGCTTCGCACCATCCCGCGGCTTGGCACCATCGCGCGGCTTGCCACCGTCGCGAGGCTTCGCCGCAGGGGCCGGACGCGACCAAGAAGTGACAGCCTCTTTACGCAGTTCCTCTTCCTGCGGGCTTGCCTTTGCGCGTTCAGCCTTCACGCGCGGTTTCGCTTCCTCCCGCGCTTGGCGCTTAAATGGCCGCTCACCGCTGTCATGCCGCTTCGGCGCACCGCGTGCAGGCTTGTGATCACCGCCCAAATCCGGCGCTTCGTCCAGTTTCTGCAAGTGCGCACCCGGCTCCAGCTCGCCACCGTCGCCAACAGCTGCCAGCAGTTTCGGCGCACTGGCCTCTAGCACCTGCACGAAGGATTGCTCCGCCCGCACTCGAATGGCACCAATGTCATCCTTGCCCAGCCCACCAGCCTTGCACAGCATCGGCAGCAACCGGCGCGGCTCGGCACCAACGGCCCGCCCACCAGAAATGGAGAACCAGACGCTTGGCCCAAACGGCGCACGCGGCTCGGGCTTCGCATCAGAGCTGCTCAACTCTTCCGGCGCGGATCTCAGCGTCCGCCGCAGCCGCAAATATGCAGCCGCGATCTGCGTGGCCGTAAACCGCTCGGTCATTTTCCCGACGATAGCTTCTTCCGTCTCGGCAATCGGTTCGGCCCAAGCGGGATCCGCAAACATGCGCACTTCGTCCTGCGCCTCGACTTCTTCCGCCGATGGTGCGTCACTCCATGCCGCCGTCAGCCGCGCACCCTTTAGAATACGCTCCGCCTTTTTGCGGGATTTCTTCGTGACAATCAGCGCGCTCACGCCCTTCCGCCCCGCGCGGCCCGTCCGGCCAGAGCGGTGGAGCAATGTTTCATGGTTCGTCGGCAATTCGGCATGCACCACCAAATCCAGCTTCGGCAGGTCAATACCCCGCGCCGCCACATCCGTCGCCACGCAAACCTCGGCCCGCCCGTCGCGCATCGCTTGCAGCGCGTGGGTGCGCTCGGTCTGCGACAGCTCACCAGAAAGCGCCACCGCGCGGAAACCACGGTTCGACAGCCGCGTCGCAAGGCGGCTCACCATCGCCCGCGTGTTGGCAAAAACGATCGCATTGGGTGCCTCAAAATAGCGCAGCGCATTGATCACCGCGTTATCCACATCCCGATCCGCAACGAGGTAGGCCCGATAATCAATATCGGCGTGCTGCTTTTCTTCCGATTTCACGATCACCCGCTGCGCATCGCTCTGGTAGCGCTTTGCCAGCGCGTTGATTGCAGCAGGAACCGTTGCGGAGAACAACAAAGTGCGGCGCTCCTCTGGCACTTCACCCAAGATGAATTCCAGTTCCTCGCGGAATCCGAGATCCAGCATCTCGTCGGCCTCATCGAGCACGACCGCCTTCACCTGCTGAAGGTCAATCGACCCACGCATGATATGGTCGCGCAAACGGCCCGGCGTTGCGGCGACAATATGCGCCCCGCGTGCCAAGGCGCGGCGTTCGTCGCGCATATCCATCCCGCCCACGCAGGAGGCCACCACGGCACCGGCCTTCTCGAAAAGCCACGCCAATTCGCGCTTCACCTGCAAAGCCAGTTCCCGCGTCGGCGCAATCACCAGTGCCAAAGGCGTCGCAGCTGGTGCAAAATGGTCCACATCCCCTAACATCTCCGGTGCGATCGAAAGGCCAAAAGCCAGTGTCTTGCCCGACCCTGTCTGCGCGGAGACAAGCAAATCCCGCCCCGCAAGTTCAGGGTCAAGGACAGCATTCTGCACAGGGGTTAGGGTCGTGTATCCGCGCTCATCGAGCGCTTCGCGGAGGGTCGGTTTCACAGTATCGTTCTTTTCTATGGGAGGGCAATTCATCCGGCCGAGACGTCTCATCGGCGGCCGCTGGGCACCCATTCAGGGCAACAAGCGCCGCACTTAGCCGGTCTGGCGGCTAATGTATAGGTATTTTACGTCGCAGGCCTCTAGCTCAGGCGGCTCCGCTGCGACATCGGCGTGATCCCGAAGGCTGCCTTATAGACCCGCGAAAAATGGCCCGGATTTTCGAAACCGCAGGAAAACGCCACATCAATGATCGACGCTTCCGTTTGCACCAAAAGGTGCCGCGCCCTCTCCAGTCGGATTTCCATGTAATATTTCTTGGGCGAGGTGTTGAGGTATTTCCCGAACAGTCGCTCCAGCTGGCGCGTCGATATCCCGATCTCGGCCGCAATGACCGATGGCGATATCGGATCTTCTAGGCTGTCGCGCATCATTTGGATCGCCTTAGCCATATGGGCATTTCGCATCCCCGAACGTGACTGGAGCGAGACGCGCTGTTCCGCCGTCGCCTCACGCGCCGCCGTATAAACCATCTGATCTGCCACCGCGATTGACAGGTCATAGCCGTGGTCCTTTTCAATCAGATGCAGCATCAAATCCGCTGTGGCCGTGCCGCCAGAGGCCGTGATGTGCTTCTCATCGGCCACGAAAACATTCCGCACCAACCCAACAGCGGGGAAACGGTCCATGAAACTATCGTGATAATCCCAGTGTATCGCCGCTTTCTGCCCGTCGAGGAATCCCAGCTCCGCTAGCACCCATGCTGCAGAACACAGCGCCCCGATCGCTCGCCCGCGCGCCTTCTCCCGCCGCAGCATCGCCGCCAACGGCTTGGTGACATGCTTGTTCATGTTGATGCCCGACAAAACAAACAGCCGGGCACAGGCCGGCGGCTCTGCAAATGAATGATGTACCAACGTCACCGACCCGTTCGAGCATGTCGCCCGCTCGCCATCCTCCGACAGGAACGACCACTCATAGAGCGGCTTACCACTGATCAGATTAGCGATCCGCAATGGCTCCACCGCGCAGGAGAAAGCGAGGTGGGAAAACTCTTCCACCAATGCAAAGGCAAAATGCTGTGTCTTTGTCATGCGCGACTACGGAGGCAAGGAACGGAATCGGACCAAGGCGGGGCCACGCGATATTTCTGCATAATTCATTATTGAATACAATATGTATAATTTGTAAACACAACACCAATACAAATGGAATCACTTCTCCCCGATCCTGAAAGGAGGCTGCCAAATTGGAAAAGACGGTCAAAGACAGGAAGCAGGCGCTCCAGTCGCACCTGAAGACGTCGATCCTAACGATGCAACTCCGCCCCGGCGCGGATCTCGACGAGGTTGCCCTGAGCGATACCTTCGGCTTATCGCGCACCCCGCTGCGCGAAGTGTTTCGCGAACTGGCGGGTGAAGGTTTCTTGCAGCTTCACGCAGGTCGTGGTGCCCGCGTCGCAGAGATGTCGCACACAACTTTACGCGATTTCTTCCTTGCGGCCCCGATGATCTATTCCGCCGTCCTGCGCCTCGCCGCGCAAAACGCACAGCCACAGCAGATCGAGAGCCTCCGCAGCGCGCAGGATGCGTTCAAATCGGCACTCCGCTTGGGTGACGCCGCCCAGCGCGCCCTCGCCAACAATCGCTTTCACGAGATTACGGGCGAGATGGCTGGTAACGTTTATCTCATCCCATCCTTCAACCGCCTGCTGATCGACCATGCGCGGATTGGCATGACCTTCTATCGCCCGCAAAACAACAAAATGGCGGATAACCTCTCCACCGCCAGCGACCATCACGACGCGATCATCGCGGCCATAGCAGCAGGCGACGAAGACGCCGCCGCCCAATTGGCGCATGACCACTGGCAGCTCTCGCGCGGACAGATCGAAATGTTTGTCATGCCCACCGCCCTTGACGCGCCGCTCGGCACCTTCCCGCAATCCTCAGCGTAAGAAAGCTCATGACACCCATTTTCAAATTTGACGGCATCTACACCCCCGTCGTCACCCCCTATCATGACGATTATTCCGTGAATTGGGATGCATTGGCAGAGGTGATCGAGTTTCTGTTCTCGAAGGGCGTGCACGGCCTGATCTCCGGCGGTTCCACAGGCGAAAACTACGCCCAGACCGTGGCCGAACGGCTCGAAATCGCGCGCTTCACCCATGATCAACTCAAGGGGCGCTTGCCCCTCGTAATCGGCACCGGCGCCATGCTGACCGGAGACTCCATCGCGCTCGCTTCCGGTGCCCGCGCGATCGGCGCCGATGCGATCCTGCTCGCCAGCCCGCCCTATTCCGTGCCGACAGACCGCGAAAACGCCCTGAATGCGCTCGCCATCGACAAGGCCGCCGATCTGCCGATCATGCTCTACAACTACCCACACCGCACCGGCACAATGATGGGCGAGGAGTTTCTTGATCGTGTCGGCCGCAGCCGCAATTTCTGCGGCATCAAAGAAAGCTCGGGCGATATCAACCGCGTCCACCTCCTCGCCCGCGACTACCCGCATATCCAGCTTGGCTGCGGGATGGACGATCAGGCGCTCGAATTCTTTGCTTGGGGTGCGCCGTTCTGGGTCTGCGGCGGGTCGAATTTCCTGCCCGAAGAACACGTCGCACTCTACGAGGCCTGCGTCATCGAAGGCGATTTTGCCAAGGGCCGCCGGATCATGTCGGCAATGATGCCGCTGATGCGCGTCCTCGAACAGGGCGGCAAATTCATCCAGACGATCAAGCACGGCGCCACCATGAACGGGATCGACGCCGGCGCGATGCGCCCACCCCTCAAAGGGCTGAACAAAGATGACAAACGCGCGCTCGAACAGGTCGTGCACGTGCTGAAGAAAACCATTGCTGACATCCGTGCGGAGGGCTGAACCATGGGACTGCTGACACGCGACGAATACCACGCCATTGCCTCCGGCATGGCCTTCCCCTCTGGCGCTTTCATCGACGGCGGCTATCGCCCCGCCATCTCGGGCAAGACCTTCACCACCACCAACCCCGCAACCGGCGCAACCCTCGCTGAGGTGGCCGCCTGTGGCGCGGAGGACGTGGATTTCGCTGTTCTCAAAGCGCGCGAAGCCTTCGACGATGGCCGCTGGTCCCGCCTGCCACCTGCCGCGCGCAAGGACGTGCTGATCCGCCTGTGCAAGTTGATCACCCGCAACGCCCGCGAACTGGCGGTGATGGAAAGCCTCGACAGCGGCAAAACCATCTTCGATTGCGAAACGGTCGATGTGCCAGAAACCATCAACTGCCTCAAATGGCACGCCGAACTGATCGACAAGATCTACGATCAGGTTTCCCCCGCGAGCGACGACCATATCTCCATGGTCCTGCGCGAGCCTGTCGGCGTCGTGGGCCTCGTTCTGCCGTGGAACTTCCCACTGCTCATGCTGGCGTGGAAGATCGGCCCCGCGCTCGCCGCCGGTTGCTCGGTGATCGTCAAACCCGCAGAGGAAACCAGCCTCACCGCCCTGCGCGTCGCGGAACTGGCATCCGAGGCGGGCCTCCCCCGTGGCGTGCTCAACGTCCTGCCCGGCGGTGGCGCCGAGGTGGGCGAACCGCTCGGCCGCCATATGGATGTCGATGCGGTGTCCTTCACCGGCTCGACCGTGACCGGCAAGCGCTTCCTCGGCTATTCCGCCGAATCCAACGCCAAGGAAGTCACCCTCGAAATGGGCGGCAAAAACCCCGCCATCGTCATGGACGACGCCGAAAACCTCGACCGCGTCGCGCAGCACATCGTCAACGGTGCATTCTGGAACATGGGCGAAAACTGCTCCGCCTCCTCCCGCCTGATCGTGCACAAAAAGGTCAAGGACGACCTCCTCGCCCGCATCGCCCACCACGCCAAACAGTGGAACCTCGGCGACCCGCTCGACCCAGAGACACGCATGGGCGCTCTGGTCAGCAAAGCCCACTACGATAAGGTCTGCAGCTATCTCGATCAGGCCGCGAACATTGTCCTTGGCGGCAAGGCCGAGAACGGCTTTGTCGAGGCTACGGTGATCGAGGTCGCGGACAATAACAGCACCCTCGCCCGAGAAGAGATTTTTGGCCCTGTCCTCAGCGTGATCCCCGTCAGCGGCTTTGACGAGGCAATCGCGCTTGCCAACGATACCGAATATGGCCTGTGCGCCTCCATCTTCACTGCCAATATCAAGCGCGCGATCCGCGGCGCCCGCGCTATCCGCGCTGGCACTGTCACGGTTAACAGCTTTGGCGAAGGGGATATTTCCACTCCGTTCGGCGGCTTCAAGCAGTCCGGCTTCGGCGGGCGTGACAACGGCATTCATGCCCATGACCAGTACACCCAGCTGAAAACCGTATGGATTGATCTGGCTGATGACGCGGATGAGGCCGTCGACTGATGCATATCGGTTTCATGGGCACTGGCGAAATCGCCGCTTGCATGGTCCGCGCCCTCACTGGGCGTGGCCACATGATCCGCGTGTCCGAGCGCAACACCCGCGTTGCCGCCGAGCTTGCCCGCCTGCCTGATGTTGCCATTGCGAGCAACGAAGAGGTCACAGCCCAGAGCGACACTGTCGTACTATGCCTCATGGCAGATGTTGCCGACGAGGTGCTGCCCACACTCCCCTTCCGCGCCGATCAACAAGTCATCTCGGTCATGGCCGATATGCCGCTCACCCGTGTCGCGCCCCTTTGTGCGCCCGCTACCAATATTTCGCTCACCATCCCGCTGCCTTTTATCGATCAAGGCGGCTGCCCCTTGCCCGTCTACCCCGATACCGGCAGCGTTGCGGCGCTTTTCGGTGGCGAAAACATCATCGTCCCCTGTTCCTCGCAGGATGGCTTCAACGCGCATATGGCCGCCTGTGCGCTCTCCTCGGTCGTCTTGGCGGAGATTCAGCACACCGCCGATTGGCTCGCGGGTCTGACCGGCAACGCAGCGGGTGCGGAAGCCTATGTCGCGGCCCTCATCGCCGGATATTTCCAAGGTATGCGCTTTGATGGGTCAGGCGAGGTTCAATCCGCGCTGGACAGCATCTCCACCGAAGGCGGCTTCAACGCCACCTTGCGCGAACACATGGCACCGGCGCGTACCGAGCTGACCCGCGGCCTTGATGCCTTCCGCCCCCGCCTTGGGTTGCCCGACGCATGACAACCACGTTCCGCGCCCGTCGCTTGCCCGTCCATCGCGGCCCCGCCGCGTGGAGCGCTATTCTCCCGCCGCGAACGCCCGCGCCCCCGCTCGAAGGTACGCAAACCGCAGACTTCACCGTGATCGGCGCAGGCTTTGCTGGCCTGTCCGCCGCCCGCCGCCTGCGCCAACTGGTGCCTGAAGCTCGTACTGCACTGCTCGACGCGAGCACCATTGCCACCGGCGCAGCAGGCCGCAATTCCGGCTTCATGATCGACCTGCCGCACGAACTCACCAGCGAGGATTACGCAGGCAGCGGCGATGACCGCACCGTCATCGCACTCAACCGCGCAGCACAGGCATTCGCCGCCGGTGCGGTAGACGACTACGCCATCCCTCCCGCCTATTTCGATCGCGCGGGCAAGATCAACGGCGCCGCTAGCGCCGCTGCACATGCCCATAATCTCAGCTACGCCGCCCATCTCGAAAGCCTTGGCCAAGGCTCCGAGATGCTCGACGCACAGGCGATGGCCGAGATCACCGGCAGCCGCCATTACCTCTCCGGCCTCTACAACCCCGGCACGGTGATGCTGCAACCGGCTGGCTACGTCCAATCCTTGGCCGACGGCCTCCGCCGCGACGGTGTCGCCCTGTTCGAGAACAGTCCCGTTATCGCCTTCTCGCGGGAGGGATCGGGATGGACCGTTCGAACAGCCAATGGCACGATCCGCACGGAAAAGGTCATTCTCACCGTCAACGGCCACCTCGAAAGCTTCGGCGTTGAACGGGGCCGCCTCATGCAGCTTTTCCTCTTCGCCACCATGACACCTGAGCTGGATGCTGAAGCGCTGCACAAGCTCGGCGGGCAGCACCGCTGGGGCATCACCCCGTCCGATCCAATGGGCACCACGCTGCGCCGGATCGACACCGCCCAAGGCGGCAACCGCATCATCACCCGCACCTGTGCCGTCCTGCGCTCCGGCATGGAAACCCGCGCCACCGATCTCGCCCGCGCCGCCCGCACTATGCAAGCCAAGTTCGATAGCCGCTTCCCGCAGCTTGCAGGCATGAAAATGGAGCACACATGGGCGGGCCACCTCTGCCTCACAATGAACGGCGTCTCGCACATGCGCGAGATCGCAGACGGCGTCTTTTCCGGCTGTGTACAAAACGGCCTCGGCACCGCGCGCGGCACCCTGACCGGCATGGGCGGAGCAGAGCTGGCTTGCGGCGTGACTTCGGCCATCACCGATCACTTCACTGCAGAACCACAGGCCAAGACCCTTCCACCACGCCCCTTCCGCGATTTGGGAGCCAACACCGTCCTACGATGGAAGGAATGGCGCGCACGGTCGGACTGAAGGTCGGGTTGGAGCCCAGTGTGGAAACGTCAATGTCTTGTTGCGTGCGCTCGCAGCTTGGACATTGCTGCGTGAGAGCGAAACTTAGTGCTGTCCCGCAGCGTGAGAGCCGGCCATTGATGCACTCTGCAGCATTGTTCGGTTG
>Ga0181576_10000415_pt1 | contig 31013 bp, 22 predicted proteins | sample 101ome_22_FD_132464 | JGI IMG/M metagenome (GOLD analysis project Ga0181576, IMG submission 132464) | Coastal salt marsh microbial communities from the Groves Creek Marsh, Skidaway Island, Georgia - 101412BT metaG (megahit assembly) | ecosystem: Environmental > Aquatic > Marine > Intertidal... | reverse complement strand
GGTTAACCTGGTCATTGCAGGATAATCTTAATCTTAGTGCTGATCTGCAAATGATTTCACACGCTTCCAATGATCCGGTGTATGCCTATGATCGTTCTATATTATCAATGACTTTGAGGCGGGACTTTTAATGCTTTCAGGAAAGTCGTTTACCCTGTATGTAATTGTTTTGCTGTTGAATTGGCCAATGTCAGTTTTTGCAGAATCTGCCGGTGTTTTTTTGTTTGTCTTTGGTAAGGTGCAGATTGTTAACCAACAGGGACAAAGTACTGAAGCAGCCAAAGGGATGTCTATCAATGCAGGCGATACGATAGTTGCTGCAGCTAATGGTAAAGCCCAGATCAAAATGCAGGATGGTGGTTTCATGGGTATTCGTCCGAATACTGAACTGCAGATCGAAACCTTTATCACACCGGGTGAAAATAAAAATGCCCGAAGCGTTATGTCGCTTATCAAAGGAACCTTTCGCACCATCAGTGGCGCAATTGCCGGGGAAAATCCCGATCAGGTACTGGTGAAAACGCCGGTTGCTACAATCGGTATTCGCGGTACAGATCATGAACCTGCTTTTATACCGGCTAATGATCCGGTGTATGGCTCGATCAAACCGGGGTTATATGACAAGGTCAATCTTGGAAAGGTTCTGATCAGCAATAATAACGGTGAATTACTGTTGGGTCGAAATGATGTCGGTTTTGTCGGGCTTTCTAATCAGACGCCTGTGCGATTAGAGCAGTTACCGGCATTTTATAATGAACCTAATGTGAGTCTGGATTCTTCCGAAGAGAGTGCTGATGAAGTTGCATCCTCCTCAGAATCTTCCTCTGAGGAGAATAATGATTCAGCAACAGAAACTGAAGCCGGTCTGGCTGAAAATACTGGTAGTGATAATACAGCTGAAGCAACAACTGAAGAGAGTTTGTCTTTGGCGGGTGGTTCAACAGATTCAGTCGTTGTTGGAGCAGTTTTTACACCGGTTATTCAGCCGGAAGTTAGCAGTAATACAGTGACTGCCGTTTCGTTTATTCAGTTCGATCCTCAGGCTGGCAGTCAAGCATCGCAATCAGCCTATGATCCCTTTCAACGTATTGAAGAAACACATCTGGCCAATAATTTGAGAGATACCATTCTACGCAGCTCAGATGGTCATGTGATTGGAGCGGTTGACGATAAAGGTGTGACCCACGAAGTCAGAGGGATTATCAGCAAGACAGCGATTAAGCAGTCTAATCACTATGCGCAAAACGGTATTGAAATGGGCATGTTATCTGCCCAAACCCTTTATGATAGTGATGTCAGTTGGGATCAGACCGGTGACCTCGAAAACCGTTATTGGGGCTGGATAACCGGGCCGAGTTATTTGGGTGGACCCATCACCGGTACTATCGATATGGTATTCGATGGTGGTATTGCTTATCAGGGTAATCTGGATGGAAGTACCTGGTCACAGGTTAATTTCAATGCCACTGGTAACTCACTTAAAGTAGATTTTACCAATCAAAAAGTGGATGTAAATTTAAGTGCCGGTAACTGGAAATTTTCCTCCGGTATGAGTTTTGACTCTTCAGGCGCTTTTAGTGCGCAATTAAATAATCTGCAGGTTGATTATAATGGCTCAACGGCGAATACATATGGTTCAGTTTCGGGTAGTTTAACAGGTGCTGCAGATGGCGCTGTAGTTTCGTTTGCGGCTAAAGAAACCAATGCTGCATCTGCGAGTTTTTGTTCATCGTGTACAGGTATCACCGGGGTCGCTGCTTTTGATAAACCCTGAAAATTTTATTTGGTAGTAAAGGTATAAACGCCGTCCCAGTTTTCAGGCGGAGCATTCAGTCTGTATTCTTTTATTCTTTGCAGATAGAGCTTAAATAACAGGCTATGCGGATTTTGAGAGAGTAAATCCAGAAAAAGTTTTTCAGCTTCTATCCAATGTTGATTTCGATATAAGCTAAGAGCCTGATGGTATTGGTGAATCTGGTTTCTGTGCTCAGAAGTTATGTCTTTTTCGGCTCCAATGGGTTCATATATCGTCACCGGTTCCTGTTTGCCTTTTACCCGGACTTTATCGAGCTCTCTAAATAGATAACCCGAAATTTGCTTTCGGGTAAATTCACTAACGACAATGCGCACGCCATATTGTTTGGTCAAGCCTTCCAGGCGTGAACCGAGATTGACCGCATCACCAAGTACCGTATAGGCAACCCGATACTCAGAGCCCATATTGCCAACATTCATCATGCCGCTGTTCAGGCCGATACCCATATCGATAGAAGGCCAGTTTTTTTCGGCAAATTGCTGATTGATAATGTCTAAAGCCTGTGTGATCTGCATAGCTGCCTGTAATGCATGCAGATGATGCTGGTCATCCATTAAAGGTGCACCCCAGAATGCCATGACCGCATCACCCATATATTTATCAATAGTTCCACCATTTTCATAAATAATGCGTGTTACCGGTGTCAGGATACTGTTCATAACTTGGGTGAGCTCTGCTGGAGACAGGTTTTCAGAGAGACTGGTAAAACCGCGTACATCTGAAAACAGTACGGTCATATCACGACTTTGACCGCTCAGGTCACCCAGTGATGGATTATCGGCTAAGGCCTTGACAACATCCGGAGGGACATATTGACTGAATGTTCGGGTGATTAAATGTTTTTTGCGTGCTTCACGAATAAAGCCGTAAGTCATATGAAAGGTGAACAATAAACCGATGAGTATCAAGCCTGACGCGACAGGTAATACCAAACCTTGTTGCCAACTGAAAATATTGAAGCTCAGTAGTAAAGACGTCGTCGATACTGTTAGCAGTATAGAACCGACAGCAGAAAGAAATGGCAGACTAAAGGTCATCACAAGACTGATGATGATCAGCGTAAATAGATTGATTGCCGGGCTATAGTCGGGTTTGTATTTAATGCGCTGATCGAGTATGCCCGCGATAAGATTGGCGTGAATCTCAACGCCGGGATAAACAGCCTGAACCGGTGTTATACGCAGATCCTGCAAACCGGTAGATGTTGTACCGATCAGGACTATTTTGTTTAGCAGCTTGTCTTTGCTTATTCTGCCATTCAATACATCGCTAATTGAGTAATAATTAAAACTTCCCTGTGGTCCCAGATAGGGAATTAAGGTCATGGCCTGTCGGTTTACCGGGATGTTTATCTCACCAACCTTGATAGCCTCAAGCGCAATTGGAATATTATCAGCATCATTGGTTGTGACGGGTTCGATAAAAAATTCATCCAGATAAACCCGGCTAATCGCCAGAGCAAATGATTCATAAAGATTTCCCTGATAAGCGCTGACCAGAGGGATTTGTCTAAAGATGCCATCATTACTGGTATCGGGATTATCAAAGTAACCGCCGGCCATGGCATTGTTTTGCAAAATGTCGAGATTACCTCCAAACCCCGTGTTATTGATAAAATCAATTTGTTCCAGTTTGGCTTCTTTAATAGGTAAAACAGGAAAAGGTAATACACCTGTTGTTTGGTTGCTGGTTAAGTTGTTTTTTGTCTGGAAAAAATAACCAAGCACAACGGAACGGTTTTGCAGGCTTTCAGCAAATTGCTGATCGCGATTGATCTGCTGTTTTAGTTGTTGAAGACTGTTAATAAATTCATCACTTTGTGGAAGCTGCTCTTTTGCCAGTCGCTGTAGCTGGTCAATGCCTGGATCACCATCTTTTTCAGCAAAAACGACATCAAATCCCAGAACCTTGATTTGATAATCGGAAAATAAAGTATCAACAATCATTGCCAGCCTGTCTCTAGGCCATGGCCATCGGCCTATCTCTGCAAGACTTTTTTCGTCAATATCAAGGATAACGACCTGCTCATTTTTAGTCTTTGGCACCGTCCAGCGTAGCTTGATGTCATAAGCGAGATTTTCAATGCGCTGAAGAAAGTTGTTTTCCGGATTGACCGCAATGCTATTTATATAAATTGCGCTGATTAAAAAGCTTGAGATGATCAGTAAACGCTGTCTGTTTAATGCATATAAAAGATTCATGGTGAATCAGGGTTGCTAGCCGCTAATAAGACTTTCATCGACTTCATCAAGTTGCTCGGGTGTCATAAAGCGATAGGCATAGTTTAAATAAACCTTTTCACGCACGAACACATCAAACAAATCTGCATCAATATGATTGTCTTGTTTGAATTTGTTCATTAATGCCAGCGCTTCGCTAAGTTTTAACGGGTCGCGATAAGGACGGTCAGGCGCTGTCACAGCTTCAAAAATATCGGCTATCGCCATAATGCGTGCAGGAATGGATAATTGTTCGCGTGTTAAACCTCTAGGGTAACCAGTGCCATCCATCTTTTCATGATGACCGCCGGCATATTCAGGAACATTTTTCAGGTAATTCGGATAATGCAGCGCTTCGAGCATCTTGATGGTGGTATTGATATGCTCGTTGATGATCTGACGCTCCTCACTGGTCAGGGTGCCGCGACTGATTTTCAGGTTATAGATTTCTTCTTCGCTAAGCAGATTCTGCATATCGCCGTTTGCGCATTGCCATTGATACCGGGCTATTTTTTCGATGCGCTGTACTTGTTCCGGACTGATGTATTCGCTGCCTTTATTAGCCATGCGTAGAAAATCCATATCATCATCAAGTTGAGCCGTCAGATTGAGATACTGCTGTTTAAGTTGAGCGCGGGTTATATCGTCACTGCATTCACAGAGTTTTTCCAGATAATCTATTTTGGCATCACGCTTGATGACTTCAAAGCGGGTTTCTACTTCACTGATTCGATCGTGAATGGTTTGCAGTTTGGTTGCTTTGTCATGTACATGTTCAGGGGTAATGATTTTGCCGCAGTCATGCAGTAAAGCCGCGATTTCAAGTTCATAGCGATCATCATCGTTAATGGTGAAGTTTTGTAATGTCGGATGATCGGTTTTGCTGGCTGCGTCGGCCAGTAACAATGTCAGCTGAGTAACGCGACGGCAATGCCCACCGGTATAGGGTGATTTATCGTCAATCGCATCGGCAATGAGCTGTACCAGAGAGTTAAATAACAGTTTTAAATCCTTGATCAGACGCTTGTTGGAAATAGCGATGGCCGCTTGTGAGGCCAAAGACTCAATCAATTCAACAAATTCGTCAGAAAACCCCAGCACCTTGCCATTTTTCCCGGAGAGTGGATTTATCAGCTGTATCACGTTGATCAGTTCATTTTCATGATTGATCACCGGAACAGACAGAAAAGCCTGAGAGTGATATCCCATCCTTTGGTCAAAAGCGCGAGTGCCGCTGAAATCAAAGCGTGAGTCGCTGTAACTGTCCTCGATGATGATGGTTTTGCGGGTGTTGGCGCAATAAGCGGCAACATTGTGATGATTCACTGACCCGTCAATATTGTGCAGCATGATGGGTGGTAATTCTACCGGTGTAGTAGATGAGCCACCCTGATGAATTTGCAGCGAATCATTTAGCAGGATTTCAAAATGTAAGGCATTGTCCCGGCAACTATAAAGTGTACCGCCATCTGCATTGGTGATTTCCATGGCACTGAACAGAATTTTTTCCATTAAGTGGTCAAGATTGCTTTCAGTCGACAAGGCAATGCCAATTTGATTGAGTCTGGTAAGGCGCTCAACCAGGCTTAACGGGTATTTTCTGTGATGAAAAATGGACATCTAGGTTTGGCTACCACTGAGTGAGGCTGTGAAAAAAAATATCGATGCAGCAAGATTAGCAAAAAAATAAAAACTTCCTATGTGGTTATGGCGGTTAATGCACTATGATAGGTTTTAGTAATTAAATTTTATTTTTTGATAGAGCTTTTCATGAATCTTAGAGATTTGAAATATCTGATTGCCGTTGCGGAAACCTTGCATTTCGGCAAGGCGGCCGAGCGTTGTTATGTCAGTCAGCCAACTTTAAGCGGTCAGTTGAAAAAACTCGAAGATGAGTTAGGTGTGAGTTTCTTTGAGCGTACCAATCGTTCAGTAGCCATTACACCGATTGGCGAAATGGTTTTGCAGCACGCCAAGTTGATTATTGAGCAGGTGGACGCGATTGTGCAGATTGCTCAGGCCCATAATGATCCACTGGCCGGGCCTATTCGGGTTGGCGCTATCCCGACCATCAGTCCATATCTGATGCCGTTAATCCTGATGCCATTGCGTAAGCAGTATCCCAAGCTGAAGCTGATATTGCAGGAGGAAACCACAGATAATCTGATTCAACATCTACGTGACCACCGGCTTGATATCGCTATTCTCGGCACGCCGGTCACCGAACAGGAACTCGCTGAACTGCCTTTATTTGATGAGCCTTTCTGGTTGGCACACCCCAGCGATCACGAACTGTATACCAAGGACGAAATCACCCGTAAGGACTTGAGTAATCTGGATCTTTTATTGCTGGCAGACGGGCATTGTCTGGCCAGGCAGGTGATGGATGTCTGCCGGGTTTCCGAGGATGGCTTGATGGGCGATGCTGCAGACTTGCGCGCGGCCAGTCTGGAAACCTTGCTGCAACTGGTTGGTGCCGGTTATGGCAGTACGCTTGTGCCGGCACTGGCGATGACCGGTTCATGGACAACCGGTTCCGGTATTATCGCGCGCAAACTGGATGTAAAAGACGCTTATCGCACAGTCAGACTGGTTTACCGGCGTTCATTTCCCCGGGTTTCAGCCGTTGAAGCGTTAGCTGAAGTCATTCGCGGGCGATTGCCTAACACCGTCAAAAAAGTCTCCTAGTTCTGACCTGGTCAGGGTAGTGGCACATCTTCTTCGAGGTAGGTATAGCCCTTCAGGCCCTGCTGATAGTAACGCATAAAGGCATTCGCTTCTTTGGCGGTCAGGCGTTTTTCCTGACGGGCCTGCTGGATCTGCCGGCGCATGCGATCGATCAGAATGCTTTCATGGAACTGCACATAATCGAGAACGTCACTGACGCTTTCGCCTTCAACAACTTGTTCAATCTCATAATGTTCGCCGTCGAGGCGAATATGCACGGCATGGGTATCACCAAACAGGTTATGCAGATCGCCAAGAATTTCCTGATAGGCGCCGGTCAGGAAAATGCCCAGCAGATAGGGATTATTGTTGGGGCTATGCAAGGGCAATGTCTGGCGTATGCCATCACTTAACGGGAATTGTTGCAGTTTGCCATCCGAGTCACAGGTGATGTCGACCATAATGCCATGACGATCCGGTTCTTCATTAAGACGGTGAACCGGCATCACGGGAAAGACCTGATTAATAGCCCATGCGTCGGGCAAGGACTGAAAGACGGAAAAGTTGCAAAAATAGCGGTCGGCCATTTTCAATGCCAGATCCGGTGCGATGATTTGTAATTCTTCTTCATCAATCAGTTTGATAATTTCTTTGGTCAGGCGCCAGAAAAGATCATCTGCCATCGAGCGGTCAAGCAGCGAGGCATGTCCGAGGGTAAATAGCTTATTAACGTCATCGCGTAATGCAATCGCATCATGTAAGGCTTCCCGCGGTGAAATTTTTTCAAGATCGTTTAAGGTTTCCCAAAGGCGCCTTACCTGAATCAGAGCATCTTTGGACGGTTCCTCTATCTGTTTGCCGTTAGTTGGGCTTGTCACTGTCAAGACGTCAACAATCATCACCGAATGGTGTGCGACCAGGGCTCTGCCCGATTCTGAAATAATATGCGGATGCGGCAGGTTTTCTTCATCGCAGGTCTGTTTCATCGTCCAGACAATATCGTTGGCATATTCCTGCAGACTGTAGTCAATTGATGATATGTTGTTGGAAATGCTGCCGTCATAATTGACACCGAGGCCACCGCCGACATCCATGAACTTGATCGGAGCGCCGAGTTTAGCGGCTTCGACAAAAAAGCGCGCGGCTTCCTGCATGGCTTCTTTAATTGCGCGAATTTCCGGTACCTGGCTGCCAATATGAAAATGCAGTAACTGCAGGCCATCAAGCATTTCATTGTCTTTTAACAGATCAATAGCATTGATCAGTTCGGTTGCGGACAGACCAAATTTGGACATGTCGCCACCGGAGTCATCCCAGCGACCATTACTGGTTGCTGCGAGCTTGCAGCGCAAACCAATTAACGGTGTAACTCCATGTCGCTTTGCTGACTTGATCAGCAGTTCGAGTTCGTGCGGCTTTTCGATTACGACAAAAATCCGTTTGCCCATTTTCAGGCCTAACATCGCCAGTTCGATATATTCGCGGTCTTTGTAACCGTTACAGACGATCAGACCTTCAACATCTTCAAGCATGGCGAGAGTGGCATGCAGTTCAGGTTTTGAACCTGCTTCAAGCCCCCAGTTAAACTCGGCGCCAAATTCGACAACTTCCTCAACGACCTGATATTGCTGATTAACTTTGATCGGATAAACGCCATAGTAGCGACCACTGTATTCGGCTTCTTCGCAGGCAATTGCAAAACGTTTTTGCAACTGATCCATACGCCGACGCAAAATATCGGAAAACCTGAGCAGTAATGGTGGATAGATATCCTGTTCGGCCAGTTCATCACAAAGGTTTTTGATGTCAATGGCATGCACGCCATCAGTAATGGCTTCAAGGTTGCCTTTATCGTTTACCTGGAAAAAACCGCTGCCCCAGCCTTCCACCTGATAAAGTTCAGAGGCATCGGCAATTGTCCATTGTTTATCACTCATCGTTTATTCCAGCTTGAGAGCCCTGTTTGGGGGCCGAGTCGAATCCTTTAGCTTTGCCCCAGTATGACAGGCATTTTTGGACAAATTTAGCAGCCATCATATCAGAAACACAGGACGGTTCCGGAATCAGTTCAAGCAGATCAATGCCGCGCAGATTGATCTTTGGATTGTGAGTCAGGGTTTCTAAAACATCGAGACCCTGATGCCAACTGAGACCACCCGGTTGCGGCGTACCGACGCCACCAACCAGCGCCGGGTCAAAGCCGTCAAAGTCAACAGTGAACCAGACATCACCGCTTAGGTTATTCAATTGTTCGAGCATGGCCTGCCAATTCGATGGTTTTTGCAGCATGCGGTCAAACCAGGTGGTGATATGACTGTCGGCTGCCAGTTCACGGGCTTCGACACTGTTAAGCGAGCGAATGCCCAGTTGAATAACGTCATAACCCATGCGTCTTAAGCGATTGATCGGGCAGGCATGGTTATAGATAGAGCCGTGATAACTTGCGCGAAAATCAGCATGAGCATCAATATGAACAATCGTGCCACCATCAGGCATGCGACCTCGAACCATGTCAGGCGTGATCGAGTGTTCTCCACCTAAGCCAATGAACAGACTTTTCGCAGGCAACGGTGAAACGCAATCATACAGGCCCTGGTGAAAATCGGCTTCGGCAACCGCAATATCATCCTCAATCTGAGGTAACACACAGATTTTCATAAATTGCAGTGGCGACCAGGCCATGTCTTCTTCGTAAAACTCGAGCTGGGCGCTGGCATCAAGAATCGCTTTTGGGCCTTTTGCGGTCCCTTTGTTATAAGTTACCGTACGGTCATAAGCTACTGGCAGAATAATAATGTCTGCTTCTTCAACCGGGCAGTTTGGTAAGTCCAGAAACTGCATCGCTGTTATCCCCGTTAACAAAACAAGGGCGCAGGATACGTCTTTTCGGTCTGTTTGAAAATTATTTTCCGGGAGCGTTTTAAGGCATTAATTGCCCCAGAAACTATCGTCTTTGTTGAGGAAATCTCCTGCAGACATATAGTGCGAACCGTCACAGGAAAATGTCAGTCCGACCATGCCATTGATAATATTCAGAGAAGCTGATCGCAGATAGATGGTTTTGTCGACCTCACGGAGCTTTTTAAAGCGATCGAAAACCTTTTTTATAGTTGCCTGAGCAATGATGGCATCCTCCGGATAATCCGCTTTTGGATAAGCCAGACAAACAGACGGGTCGGTGATTTCCTCGAGCACATGCAGGCGATAACGTCTTGGGTCGTTGTTTAACCATAATGTTGCGCGGCTCGAGCTGTAATGCAATTTGGCATGAAAGACTCCGCGGTTGCATAACAGGTCAGTAATAATGTCATGGACTTCGGACAGGTTTTCATCCATGGAGCTGAAAACACGCTCCTGTCGGAACAGATTTTGACGAATGGCTGGATCACCCTTTATCTGAAGCCAGTTACCTGAAAGCGTATTGTTTAATATGGCATCACTTGGTAACTGATCAAGATCATAGTCGGCGGCAATACAGCCGAGTACTTTGCCATGCTCGTTTTGTACCTTGTGCAGGGCGGTAACGCAGAGGTGATGGTCATTGCTGTCGACATAAACTGGCGAAAGCACAAAAAAACCATTTTCTGCAGCAATTTCCTGCATGTAAGGGCGAATCGACAGATCCTGCCCGCGTTTGCCGGGGTCAATTTGTGTTTTACTGATATTGCTGCTGTACTGCTTTCCATCGCAGCCGATAGCGTATAACAGCTTGCTTTTATTAGAATGCTCGAGGGCTGCCACTAATAAATCATCCAGTTTTTCAGGGCTGTCCCAATGAGAAGATGATATATGGGCGATAGGTGCCAGGACTTTTATCAGAAAAGCACTTAATGCGGCTCGTTCGCGTTTTATGGTTTCTTCGAGTGGGTTAATCGTTGAGTTCATTGCTTCCCTTGATTGATACGACGATTTATTGTTGTTTTAGGCTTTGCTATAGCATGAGATATGCCATCTGATTTTGTGTCAGCAATTAGGGTAAATGTGACAGTTATTAGTGTTTTTTGACTGGTGACGCACTGTTGTGGTGCGGGCGTGGGTTATTTTGGTGCGAAGTTTGATGTGCCGCGATTAATGCTGCTGCAGGTATTTTTCGGCAAACTCTTTTGCCTTAAGTGGCGGGCTGAAATAGAAGCCTTGCAGGTAATCGCAATGCATCTGTTTAAGCATGTCAGCCTGTAACTGTGTTTCAACACCTTCCGCGGTAACTTTGATATTCATACGATGCGCCATTGCAATAATGGCATTGCAAAGCGTTTCTTCACTGGAAGAATCAGTTAAATTGCTGATGATAGAGCGGTCAATCTTCAAATAATCCACTTCGAATTGATTGAGATGGGCAAGCGAAGAATAGCCTATGCCAGAGTCATCAATAGCAATTTTGACGCCTGCATCTCTAAAGCGGTTTATATAGTCAATGATGACCGGATTATTTTGCATCAGCAGGTTTTCAGTGATTTCTACAACCAGTTGCTCGCCATTAATCAGGTGGGTTTTATGTAAACGGCTTAACCAGTCATCATGAAACTCATTATGTTGCTGAATTTGCAATGCAGACAGATTCAAAGCCAGACGAAAATCCTCTAACGGGTAGAGATTTTGCCAGGCATGGAATTGTCTGGCTGCCGTATCAAAAATCCATTGACTCAATTGATGAATGTTATTGGTTTCTTCGGCAATCGGAATAAAGGCCATCGGACCAATAATGCCCTGTTCAGGATGGTTCCAGCGTACCAGTACCTCAGCCTGATCTATGCGATGTTGCGCAGGATTTATGATGGGCTGGTAAAACAGCTCAAACTGGTTGTCAGCGATGGCTTCAATCAGTTCTGCAGAGATTTTCCGGCGAAGCTGGTTGGCTTTCTGTAGCGCCGGTGTGCAATAGACATAAGCATTTTTGCCACCTTCTTTAGCGGCGTACATGGACTGGTCGGCAAGTTTAAGTAACTCCTCGCTGTAAACTGAATCATTGGGGAAGTTGGAGATGCCGATGCTGGCAGTTACGTAGGCTTGTTGACCTGATATGGAATAGGCTTTGCCGATTTCTTTGATGATGCGGTTTGCAAAATAATCTACACCGGCGACTTCAGGAATATCAGATAGCATGATAATAAATTCATCGCCGCCCAGTCGTCCGACCATGTCTGAACTGCGGACGGTTTGTCTGATACGTTTTGCGACTGTTTGCAGTAGATGATCGCCAGCTTGATGACCAAAGTTATCGTTAATCTCTTTGAATCCGTCCAGATCCAGAAACAATATCCAGATCAGACTGCCATTACGTTCTGACTTGCGTATCTGCTGTTCCAGCATCTCCGTGATAAATTTGCGGTTAGGCAGATTGGTTAAACCATCAAAGTTAGCCTGATGCCAGATGATTTCTTCATTTTCTTTTTTAAGTTGAATATCGGTCATCGTGCCAATCATGCGCAATGGCTTGCCGTCCTGATCACGTTGCACGACTTTGCCGCGACCCAAAACCCAGATCCAGCTACCATCCGGTTTTTGCAGGCGATGTTCCATTTGCCATATACTGGTTTTACCGGCCAGATGTTCCTGGAGTCGATGCATCACTTCGTCAGCATCATCGGGATGAATGCGGCTATACCAGGTTTCAAAAACTGGGGCTGGTTTTTCCATGCCTAAAATAAAGCCCCAGCCGGGGCTGTAATAAACTTCTTCTTTGACAACGTTCCAGTCCCACAATCCGTCTTCAGTGGCCTGCATCGCGAGGCGATATTTTTCTTCGCTTTTTTGCAGGGTATGGCGAATTTCCTCGAGTAATTCAACATCCTGTTTAAAGGTTTCCCGCATGCTATTAAGCGCAGATACAAAGGTATCGAGTTCATCATTATAGAAATGTTTTTTTCGGCTTAGCTGCAGTGGCAGATGCAAATGTTTGAGGCGCATGTGGCTGATATAATCCGCTATGCTTGTCAGATGGCGTGTGATCAAACGTTGGACCAGAAAAATAATAGCTATTGAGGCAATAAAGGTTTTAATAGCTTCGCTGATCAAAATAACGGTTGTGCGGTTCAAGGCATGGTTATAGACGATGTCAAGATCGGTATAGATTTCAAGATTACCGATTAACAGTTTGTCGCCTTTTTCGATGCTGTAAATCGGTTTGCTGGTTTTTCTGAGGTTTTTGCCGCTCAATGAAGGGCCCAGGATAAAATCTTCCTGATATTCAGTTTCTAATCTCAGCGCATAGATATCCGGTAAGGACAGCAGACTCTTTAATTGGGTATCGATTAAGGCTTTGTCTAAAGACCAGATGCTCAAAGATAATGCCGGAATATGGCTGATATCGAGAGCTTCAAGACGCTTCTCAATCAGGCCAAGGTCGCGTTTGTATTCCGCATAAATTTGATAAACCGTTGTTAATATAGTCAGAAAGGCACTAACCAGCAGGATGGTTGTCACCAGTTTGATATTGATACTTTTGAAGGGTAGCGAATCGTTATAAAAACGAGACCCGTCAGTCCGTTTATCATCGTTTTTAAAGCCGTAAGGCTTCACGATAAAGTCCTCTAGTGTTCGCTCAAACAGTTAACTTTAGACAGCCAGTTGTCTACCGTTGTCTGATTTAACCTTATCCATTGCTGAGCGGCCATGTCGGGTGATAAATGATCAATATCCACCAGCTTTGCTGCATCGGAAATATGTTTGTTATTCAGTGAGACCGACTCGATTAAAGCCAGTGCACAAGGTTGTGTTTCGGCAAGCTCTTTCGATACGGCTTTTTTTAACCAGCCATTTTTAGGGTTGCCACAGTCCCAGACCAATTTTTTATTAAATCCCCAGTTACGATCAGTTTCACAGGCGGCTTCATAGGCAGGGAATTCAACAAATTCACCTTCAAAGACAGACTCTACCCAGTTTGGTGACCAGTTAAAGATGAGTAATGGTCTTTTCTGTGAAGTGTATTCGATCAGCTTTTGACGCAGTACATCACTGTTTTTGAGTTCGACAACGTTGAAATTAAGCTGCAGGGCGCGAATGCGTGCACGGTCGGGTTTTTCCCATGGGCCGGTGAAATAAACGCCGGGTCCGCCGATAGTCTCGGCAAAAATACTGGCGCAGTCATTTAAAGCCCGCCAATCGGGCAGGCCGGGGCATTGTTCTTTGACATAAGCCGGATACCACCATTCTTCGCGGGTTAATGCTTTGTGTGAGCCGGCATCGATAATCAGTTCACGCTGAACCAGGTCATCGAACCGTTTTGCCATGGTGCCTTCCCATACTTCAACCTGCAGGTCGGCTTTGCCGGTACTTAAAAGAAACCATTGGCTGTCAGAATTTTTTTTCAGATACTCGATACTGAAACCATGCCGGCTGAGTAATTCGCCATAGACATGCGAGAGCACAATCTGACTGCTCCAGTCGAGTTGCAGAATTTGAATGGGACGTAGTTTATGTTCGGCAAAGAGATTCTGACTGAAAAGTATCAGAATCACAGCCATAAATTTATGCATTTCAGGACCCGCAAATTATTTTGACGTTTCAAGTCTAGCTTATTTTGACCTGAATATTGCCCGGAAATAACAAAACTTATTCTTCTTCGGCACGTTCCATTTTTCGGGCCTTTTCCAGCACCATGGATTCAAGGGATTTTTTGTATTCAAAAATCTCTTTGCGTAAAGCGGTGTCCGAGATGGCCAGCATTTGCGCTGCTAATATACCGGCATTTTTGGCGCCATTGATTGCCATGGTGGCAACAGGGACTCCGGGTGGCATCTGTACAATCGACAGCAATGAATCTTCACCGTTTAAAGCGGAGTTCTTGACCGGTACACCAATCACCGGAATCGGGGTGATAGCAGCAACCATGCCCGGCAAATGTGCAGCGCCACCGGCGCCGGCAATGATAACGCGCAAACCATTGCGCTCTGCATTATGAGCATACTGATAAAGCCGGGCAGGTGTGCGATGTGCAGAAACAATGGTCATTTCATAAGGTACTGAAAAATGATCAAGCATTTCAGCGGCCTGTCCCATGACCGGCAGATCTGAATCACTGCCCATGATGATACTTACGGGTGGTTTGCTCATAGTTGGTTTTCTCCTTCAATCGCCAGCGTCGACTTGACCTTTTCGGCTTTGTCCCAGGCTTTTTGAATGTCATGGTCGAGTACAGTGACATGTCCCATTTTTCTGAATGGTTTGGTTACGGCTTTGCCGTAGTAATGCACATTGACACCGGGTATGGCCAGCGTTTCGTGCATGCCGCGGATAACCGGACGACCTTCGAAGCCGTCGGCACCAAGCAAATTAACCATAGCTGCGGGTGATAATAAATCGGTTTCGCCTAAAGGCAGCCCTAGAATAGCCCGGATATGCTGTTCAAACTGATCGGTGATATTGGCTTCTATAGATTGATGCCCGGAATTGTGGGTGCGTGGTGCGACTTCATTGACCAGTAATTCACCCTGACGGGTGAGAAACATCTCCACCCCGAAAATACCAACACCCTGTAAAGCCTCGACGGTACGGATACCCAGAGTTTGTGCCTGTGCAGCGACCGCATCATCGATTCTGGCAGGTGCAAGCAATACATCCAGGATATTCTGTTCTTCAACAAAAACCATTTCAACGACAGGATAAGCCTTACATTCGCCCTGAGGATTGCGGGCTACCAGCACGGAGATTTCTTTCTCGGCTGCAACGAATTTTTCGATCAACGAAGGCACCGGTAGATGAGTGCTAAAGGCATCGGCAGACTTCATCACAGCAACGCCGCGACCATCATAGCCACCCCGGCGTGCTTTTTGTACCAGCGGATAACCGAATTTTTCGAACACATCGGCAGACGGTTGCGGCGTTTCGATAAATGCCGAAGTCGGGATGCCGGCCTGCTGTAGAAATTGTTTTTGCAGCAGTTTGTCCTGAATCGTTGCCAGCACCTGAGGTGCGGGTTGGATGCTGTGTCCTTCCTGCTGTAATTGCAGCAGGGGGGCAACGTCTATATCTTCCAGTTCAAAGGTAATGATGTCGCAGGACTCTGCCAGTTCCCGTACTCTGGCGGGATTTGAGTAATCGCCGATAATCTGATGACCGGCTGCCTGACCGGCGGGTGAAGCAGGTAGTGGGTCCAGTACAACGCAGGTGCAGCCAAGACGACGAGCTGCGCGAGCCATCATCAGGCCAAGTTGACCACCGCCAATAATTCCAATTCGGGAAAGCGGGCAGGCATAGGCCTTGCCGGCATCAATTGTAGAACTCATCGTTATAAAAGGGTTCGAAAACAATCTCTCAGGATACAATTGAACGTTGAAAACAGCAAACTTCAGTCGATTTAAAACCGGATGCAGTATTGGATATTGATTATTAAGTATAAAAATATTAGAATATGCTGATATTAAATTTTCAAGTTAGTCATTACGACTGCGTGAGGAACCGGACATGTCTGATAAGCAGGAAAAACCTTCGAGTGAAAATCTGATTCACTTAACTAAAAACCAGGTCGTCAGTGCGGCGCCTGAATTAAATGCGCGTCTTGCCGAGATTGAAAAGGAACTTAAACATCTCAATGCGCGTGAAGCTGCAACCAATAAATCCTTTCTGGAACTCGCCGCTGAACAGCGCAAGTTTACTTCCGGTCAGAAAGACGCTTTGGATGCAACTCAGAACAAGATCACATCCATAAACGAGACCTATAAAAAGTTAAGTCAGGATTATCAGCGTTTAGCTGCCGGAGCCAATCTGCTACAGGCTAAATTTACCCGGTCTCAGGAAGAGCTGCATGAAAAAATTGATGCTGTAGATGTTGCTGCAACCAGTCAGTTGCGGGAGTTGAACGAGTCACATCTTAAGGTTGTTGAACGTCTTGGTCGAATTGAAGAGCGTGCCGGTCAGTTAGCCAGAGATATGGAATCACGTTTTGCGATCATGCAAACGACTTTGCAGGCTCTGGAAAATCGTCTGCTTAACGAAATTCAGGAAATGGCTACCCAGTCAGAGCAGCGAGACGATGCCCTGGGCATTCGTGCCGACAGGATTGAAGAAGAAGTTGGTCAACAGGTTGTGCGTCTTGATCAGCGTATTACTGAAAATACAGCAGAAATCAAAGACCAGATCCAACAGCAGCAGGACGATACAGAAGCCCTGCAGGCAGAAGTCGATGCGGTTAATCTGCGTTTGACTGACTCGGTGAATGATTTAAACCAGACAACTGAAGATTTGAGTTTTCAGGCGTCTATTCTGGAAACCAGAACCACTGAACTGGAAGACAATGCAGAACAGGTTGACGGTGTTCTGGCAAAACAGCACAGTTCACTGGCTGCTCTGGGCGAGACCATGCAACGCCACTACAAGGGCTTTGCGCTGGCTCTGGTAATGCTCGCTGTATCATTAGTGGTTGTGACCTATCAGGCACAGTCTGAGCGAGTTGATAACCAGATCGTTATGCAGTCCAACCTTGATAATGCTATTGCTACACAGGCTGGCGACATAAATGCACTCAAACAGCAAAGCAATGCTCTGCAACAGGCTAATGCGCAGCTTACAGAGGCCATCACTGGTGGTGACAAGGATCTCAATCAGACTCTGGAAGGGCAGAAAAACGAGATTGCCAAATTGCGTGAATCAGTGGAGCAGATGGAAGCAGAAAATGCTAACACGGCGTCACGTTTAACAGCGGTCATGCCGATCCGTTCATTTGGTCTGGACAATGTGATCCATAATGAAAAATGGTTGTCCAAACAGTCGGCAGATCAATATGTTATTTCTGTCATGAGTGCGGCAACTAAACAGGACCTTTATGATGCGGCTACCCGTTGGGCGTCTTTGCTGGATGATGCGCATCTTTCCATGTTGCAGTCCGGTGATCGTTTTATCATGTATTACGGTCCATTTGAGACGCAGGCTGAAGCTGAAAAAGTGAGCTTATATCTACCTATCTCAAATCGTTATAATCGACCACAGGCCTTGCCAATCAGTGATGTTCTGAAATAACAGGCCCCATACTCAAAAAAGCCCGTTCGCGGGCTTTTTTGTTGTTGGTTGTCAGGACAGTCTTTGTTCGTAATCTTTATAGCCAAACTTTCTGACGACATTGATTGATCCATCCGCTTTCATGATAGCGATTGCCGGATGATGCACGCCGTTGAACATAGTGGTTTTGACCATGGTGTAATGCATCATGTCTTCAAAAATGACCTGGCTGCCAATCTTTAACGGTTCATCAAAAGCAAAATCACCAATCACATCTCCGGCAAGGCAGGTCATGCCGCCAAGGCGATAACTGTAGGCTTTTTTATCCGGGTAATCGGCAAAGCGAACAGCCGGACGGTAAGGCATCTCCAGTACGTCGGGCATATGCGCTGTCGCTGAAGTATCGAGAATCGCAATATTGATATTATCGCGTTTGATAATGTCGAGCACGGTTGTGACCAATGGACCGGTTTGCCAGGCAACTGCAGAGCCGGGTTCCAGTACAACTTCGATGTGGGGATAACGCTGTCTGAAACTTTTGATGCTATTGATCAATAACTGTACATCATAACCTTCGCGGGTCATCAGGTGTCCGCCGCCGAGGTTTAACCACTTGATATCTTTGAGTAAATGACCAAAGCGTGTTTCTATAGCTGCAATCAGGCGTTGGCTGGCATCAGCACCACATTCACAAAGGGCATGGGCATGCAGTCCTTCAATGCCATGCGGCAGTCGGTCAAGTTCATAATCCGGTATGCCGAGGCGTGAGCTTGGGCTGCAGGGGTTATAAAGGTCTGTTTCAACTTCATCAATGCCCGGGTTGATTCTTAGACCACAGGATTTGCCGGCAGCTAAAGCCTGTTCGCTAAAATGCTGCCATTGACCCAGGGAATTAAACGAAAGACGATCTGATATCGCCAGCAGCGAAGAAAATTCGGCATCGGTATAAGCCGGTGCGTAGAGATGAATATGTCCGCCAAAATGCCTGTGAGCCAGTGTCGCCTCATTCAGGGAACTGGCGGAGCAACCATGCAGATATTGTTTGACGATATCAAAAGCTGACCACATGGCAAAGCCTTTAAGCGCCAGAATTATGTTGCAGTCCGCCGCTTTTTGAACGCTGTCGATTAATTGCAAATTACGCAGCAACCTGCTTTCTTCAAGGAGAAAGCAGGGTGATGGAATGTCGGGATAGACAGTTTTCATGTTTCAGGCAGGCTGTCGACGTCTAGATCGGTTGCTATATCATGCCACGGCAACCCATACTGGTTGAGGGCATCCATAAACGGGTCGGGATCATTTTGTTCCATGTTGAAAACGCCTGGCTGCAGCCATTTACCTTCGAGCATCATTTTTGCGCCAATCATCGCGGGAACGCCGGTGGTGTAAGAAACACCTTGTGCATAGGTTTCACGATAGCAGGCTTCATGGTCGCAGACATTGTAGATATAGCGTGATACCGGTTTGCCGTCTTTAAGGCCTTTGATCAGGCAGCCTATATTGGTTTTGCCTTTGGTGCGTGGACCAAGACTGGCAGGATCGGGTAGCAATGCTTTGAGAAACTGCAGCGGCACAATCTGCTGGCCATTGAAATCGATGGGTTCTATGCCATCGAGTCCGAGATTTTGAATGACTTCCAGATGCTTGAGATAACTTTCACCAAATGTCATCCAGAACCGCATACGTTTAATACCGGGTATGTGTTTGGTTAATGACTCCATCTCTTCGTGGTAGAGCAGAAACATTTTTTTCGGACCAACTTCAGCAAAGTCCATGACGCGGGAGAATTCCAGCGGTTTAGTCTCAACCCAGGCGCCATCCTGCCAGTAACGGCCATTGGCTGTGATTTCACGAATGTTGATTTCAGGATTGAAATTGGTGGCAAAGGCATAACCATGATCACCGGCATTACAATCCATGATGTCGACGGTTTCAATCGTGTCGAAATGATGTTTAAGTGCATAGGCAATAAAAACATTCGTTACGCCGGGATCAAAACCGGAGCCCAATAAAGCTGTCAGGCCGGCATCCTTGAAGCGGTCCTGATAGGCCCACTGCCATTTGTACTCAAATTTGGCTTCATCAAGAGGCTCGTAATTAGCCGTGTCCAGATAATGCACACCGGTTTCCAGGCAGGCATCCATGATGGTCAGATCCTGATAGGGTAAGGCGACATTGATGACCATCTTCGGTTTTACTTTATTTATCAGTGCGACTAATTCCGGTACGTTGTCCGCATCAACGGCAGCGGTCGAAATCTCCCGGCCGGTTTTTTCCTTTATTTCAGAGGCAATTTGATCGCATTTGGAAACGGTACGACTTGCCAGGCAAATATCGCTGAAAGTCTCTGCGAGTTGCGCGCATTTGTGTGCAACAACGCGGCCAACGCCACCGGCACCAATTATCAAAACTGTACTCATTACATAAGCTCCAGGAAGTAAAAATTTGATTTTAGTGAGAGCTATGCGGATTGTCTTGTTTTTTTGTCCGCAATTGACTGTTATATTGAATAATCCTGTTTATATTTCCACTATCTGTTCTGGCCCCGGATTCACATGAAATACCAAGAAGCTTTGAGTCGATTAAAAGAGGGTAATCAACGATTTGTTGCCGGTGTTCGCAGTGTTGATGCGATTATCAAACAGATTAACCGGAGTAATTTTGTCAACTGTCAGGATCCTTTTGCGATTATTCTGGGATGCTCGGACTCGCGTGTTCCGGCTGAGCTGGTGTTTGATCAGGGGTTGGGCGACTTATTCGTGATCAGGGTTGCCGGCAACATTGTTGCACCGTCCCAGATTGGCAGTGTTGAATTTGCCGTTGAGAAATTTGCCACACCGCTGGTTGTTGTGCTGGGTCATTCCCAATGTGGAGCCGTGATGGCTACCATTGCGGCGTCTGACAAAAACGCTGAAAAAAAATCCGACAACGTTATGTCAATTGTCAAGCGTATTATGCCGACGGTAGATCCATTAATGCATACAGATCTGAAAAATCATCCTGACCAGTTGCTGGCAGCGGCAATCCGTGCAAACGTGATGTCGGCGGTTAACCATTTGCGCCACGGTAGTCAGCTTATTGAAAATCTGGTGCAGCAGGGTAAGTTGCAAATTATTGGCGCCGAGTATTCGCTGGAGACCGGTATCGTTGAATTTTTCGATGGTGTGTAGGCTTTCATGATCATCGCATTCTGGTTAATGATCATCGCTGCAGCCTTTGTGCTGGGCGTTTTTATCGGACGCTGGTTATTCAAAAAGAATTGTCATGCTGATTGTGGCCATGTTCACCAAAAATCAGCAACCATTGATGGTTTGCAGCTGGACGTCATGCAATCTCAACTGGCCGAAGCAAAAGCATTGGCAGCCAGTCAGGCGAAGTCGGTTTTTCTGACGAATATATCTCATGAAATCCGCACGCCAATTCATGCCGTGCTCGGCCAGCTGCAGTTACTCGAACAAACCTCGTTGAGTAATGATCAGTTTCAGTATCTTCATCAGGCGCGCCAGTCGAGTCGCGTGTTATTAGATCTGTTAGGGAATTTGCTGGACTATTCCAGAATTGAAGCGGGTCGATTGTCGCTGGAAAACACCTCCATTGATCTGCACGACACCGTCGATCGCCTGCGTTTAAGTTTATTTGCCATGGCTGTCAATAAAGGCCTGAGCCTGACTGTGGGCATAGATCCGCTGGTGCCCCGTTATGTCAAAGGTGACAGTCTGCGTTTGACCCAGGTCTTGATGAATCTGGTTGGTAATGCGATCAAGTTCACGCCCGCCGGCAAGGTGGAAATTCTGCTGTCGGCATCTGCCGGCGGTGAACCTGTTGAGGTTTTGTTTGAAGTTGTTGATACCGGAGTCGGTATTGCACCGGAAGCTTTAACACGCATCTTTGAGGATTTTTCGCAGGCTGAAAGCGGAACTACCCGAAAATTTGGTGGCTCCGGTCTGGGTCTGGCGATTGCTTCGAAGCTGGTGCAGATGATGGGGGGCAAACTGTCGGTTGATAGTGAGAAAGGGGTTGGAACCCGCTTTTATTTTTCAATATCGTTCGAGGCGGGTAAAGAACACGAAATTGTTCAGCCGGTAGATATGGCAGCCAGGTTTGATATCGACCTGAATGACTGTTGTGCGCTCAAAGGCATGAAAATTCTGCTGACTGAAGATGACCCATCAGTACAGGAAATGACCTTGCTGTTGCTTGAGCAACAGGGAGCTATGGTTGAGCAGGCTTTTAATGGCGTGCAGGCCGTGGAGCTGATGAATTCCGGTAAGGTTTTTGATGTGATCCTGATGGATTTGCAGATGCCGGACATGGATGGCAATGAAGCAACCCGGATTATTCGTAAAGTGCAACCTTCCATACCGATTATTGCAATGACAGCAAATGTTCTCGAGGAGGATAGGCAAAGAGCATTCGCAGCGGGTATGAGCGATTTTCTTATTAAACCTATAGATATCCGTGAACTGGTACAAACCTTAAGGCATCATGGTCTGTCAGAGTTTAAAACAACAGAGGCTGACCCGGCGACGCGTACAAAGGTGGAAAATGTTCGATTGGAAGATATCGCATCGCCGGCCGGCTTTGATTTACAGCCTGCTTTGCAGCGTATGAATAATCAGCCAAAAATCTATCTGGCTACCGCCAAGCGCTTTATTGACACCATTGAAGAGGTGCGCAGTGATCTGGTGGGGGCTCTGGATCAGGGTGATTTTGCGTTTGCGTCTCGACTTTTTCACCGAATCAAAGGCAGTGCCCTGATGCTAGGTGCGACCGAGTTAGGTGAATATGCCAGAGATATTCGTGAGATCATTGAGAATGGTGAAAAACTGCAGAGTCCTGATAAAGTTGCTGAAAAGCTGACAGAGTTGGTTAATATATCTACTGATAATCTAAAATTAATTTCCAGCCAGCTGCGGCAATTGCAGAATGGTTAAAAGTTTGAGCGAATATTATGAAACAAAAGCTTCTGATCGTTGATGATGATCCGGGTACCCGTGAAATGTTACGCATGGGGCTGGAGGATGAGAATTATCAGGTTGTCGAAGCAGAATCGGGTAAGTTGGCGCTGGATTTGCTCAATGCCCATCGTCCATTGCTGATTATTCTGGATATCCTCATGGAAGAGCAGGAGGGTATCGAGACCATGCGTGAGATCCGTCGCTATTATCCGACTATGCCGATTATCATGATTTCAACCGATGGTTTTTATCTGACGCTGGCCGAGCGTATGGGTGCCAACGCTGTGCTTGAGAAACCGATTGATCTGCGTGAGCTTTACGCCAAGGTCAAAGAACTGCTCGAAAACCTCTAGATTTATGGAGCTCTACATAGCGGCTTTGTTGCCGGTTATGCTGGCAATCGGCCTTGGTTATGTATTGCGGCTCGTCAATTTTATCAGTCGGGACGGTTGGTCAGCGGTTGAGAAACTGGTTTATTATCTGCTGTTTCCTGCACTGCTGTTACAGGCGATAGCCGGCAAAAATCTTAATCACTTCGAATGGCAGTCTCTACTGCAATTACTCGGCATCGCATTGGGACTGGCAAGTCTGGTTCTGTTTCTCTGGTTCAAACTTTTTGCCAACTGGTCCGGGGCAACCTTTACTTCGGTTTATCAGGGTGGCATACGTTTCAATACTTTTATCATGCTATCGGTAGCCTGGTCTTACTACGGTGAATCCGGTTTGCAGATGGGGTCTGTGATTGCCGGCTTCATGATTTTCATTATCAATATTCTTTGTGTCCTGGTTTTTTTGATCTGGGGAGAGCATGGTAAACGCGGCTGGAAAAAGCTGTTTGTTGAATTGTTTACCAATCCTCTTATTGTGGCCTGTTTGATTGGATTGTTTATTAATGTCAGTGATCAGTTGCTGCCGGTGGTACTTGATGAATTGCTGCTGATGTTAGGCAAGGCAGCTTTGCCATTAGGTTTGCTGGCAGTCGGTGCTGCCCTGGATCTGAAGATTATGCATCAACATGCGGGTACGATTTTGCCGGCGACAATGGTGCAGTTCGGGTTAAAACCGCTAACGGTTTTTTATGCAGCGCAGTGGTTAGGCTTAAGTTCATTGATGTCGGCTGTGCTGCTGATTGCCTTTACCACACCAACCTCGCCTTCTTCGTATATTCTTGCCAGACAATTGGGTGGTGATTCCACCGCAATGGCATCGATTGTCAGTTTCCAGACTTTTCTGGCCCTGCTTGCGATGCCGGCCTGGGCCTGGTTTTTGTTGGGCTGACTCATTTCATAATGGCTAATAGATGACTTTAACTTATTTGCAGTTGTTTGAATTGACCGTCGTTGGCGTGATTGCCGGCTGGTTTAATGTGGTAGCCGGTGGCGGTTCGATGCTGACGATACCGGTCATGCTGTTTATGGGCATCCCGGCGCCTGTTGCCAATGGTACGAATCGCATCGGGATTTTGATGCAGGATGTGGTGGCTGTCGCCGCTTTTAAGCGCAAGGGTTTCTCGGACTTTCGACTGAGTTTGTCGTTGGCTGCGATGGCAGCAATAGGTGCGATTGGAGGGGCGCTGATCGGTGTGCGTCTTGATGGTGAGTTGTTTCGCTGGTTTCTGGCCGTGGTTATGGTTGTCACGATGGTGATGATGACAGTACAGAAAAAGAAAAGCCGTGAGACCGAGTCTGCTCATGGTGAGCCCAAGCGTTTGCTTCTGGGGCACATCCTGATGATTGGTGCCGGTTTCTGGGGCGGCTTGATTCAGATAGGCGTCGGTTTTATTTTGATGCCGATTTTGCACCGGGTGATGGACCTTGACCTGGTGCGGGTCAATATGCACAAGGTGTTTATAGTACTTGTCTATACTGCAATAGCATTGCTGGTGTTTATGACGCATGTGCAGATTCTCTGGATAGCCGGTGCGGCTTTGGCGGCAGGTACCATGATCGGTGGTTGGCTGGGAGCGCATTACAGCATTCAGTTCGGTGATGTCTGGATTCGCCGTGTGCTTTTTTTTACGATGACTTTATTTATTATCAAGTTACTGTTTTTCTAGGGTTAATTAAATTCAAAGTGTGATAAACCCGTACTGATTAAACACAGAGCGCTATTTTTATGAACAGGCTGGTATTGTTTTTTGTTGTTATTTTGGGCGCGATCGTTGCCGCTGTGGGCTGGAAACTTCTGCAGCAGGATGATGGCTCATCAGCAAAACGCAAGAAAAAAACCGATGGTGTTGTGCCTGTTGAGGTTGCTGTTGTTGAACAGCGATCTCTGCAGGATATACGTGCTTTCAGCGGTTCTCTGAGGGCAAATGCAGAATTTGTCATTGCGCCGAAAATAAGCGGACGAGTAAAAGCCATTCATGTCGACCTTGCTGATCCGGTTGAGCGGGGCATGCTGGTCGCTGAAATAGACCAGGAAGAGCCCAGGTCACGTGTCTTGCAGGCTGAAGCAGAAGTGGAAGTCGCCAAAGCCAATCATGCGGAAGCCAAAAATCTGCTGGAAATAGCTAAACGTGAACTGCAACGTATCGAAAGCCTTAATAAAACCGGTGTGACGACGGCATCTCAGCGGGATGCGGCCTATGCTGATCATCTTGCCAAAGCTGCGCTGGTCAATGTTACCCGGGCCAAACTGAGTCAGGCTGATGCTGCGCTCGAAACGGCGCGTATCCAGCTTAGAGACACACAGATCAGAGCCGAATGGCATTCAGGCAGTGATGTTCGCTATGTAGCCCGGCGTTATCTTGATGAAGGTGAAATGCTTTCCGCTAATACCGCCTTGCTGCGCATTGTTGAACTCGATACTTTGAAAGCTGTATTCAGAGTGACTGACCGGGACTATGGGTTATTGCAATCGGGTCAGGCTGTACGTCTGTCTACCGACGCGCTTGCCAAGCAAACTTTTGCAGGTCGGATTGCCCGTATTGCACCGGTGTTTGATGAAAATACCCGGCAAGCCGATGTAGAAGTGGTTGTGCAAAATAGTGATTTACGGCTGAAACCCGGAATGTTCGTCAGAGCAGAAGTGATTTTGCAACAACAGGACAGCGCTCAGGTTGTACCTCAGTCAGCAGTCATCAGGCGGGATGATCAGACAGGCTTATTTGTGCTGGATGAAAACACCGGTCAGGTTGACTGGCAGATTGTTGAAGCCGGTATTTTGCAAGGTGATTTATTGCAGGTCACAGGCATTGATCTTAACGGCAGAAAGGTTGTTGTACTAGGTCAGCATATGCTCAAGTCAGGTTCTGCGGTAAAAGTTGTTGAGGGAGTAAGCCGTCGATGAGTCTGGCGCGTGCCAGTGTCCGTCGGCCGGTTTTCACGCTGATGGTCACCTTGATTATCGTGGTATTGGGAGCGGTCGCTTTCAAGCGTTTGCAGATTGATCTTTTGCCAAGCATCGAGTTGCCGACGCTGACTGTGCGCACACAGTACGAGGGTGCCGACCCGTTGGTCATAGAGCGCCTGGTTACGCGTATTGTTGAAGAAATTGTGGCTACTGTACCGGGTATTGTTGAACTGACCTCGACTTCTTATGAAGGTCGGAGCAGTGTCAAAGTCAGTTTTGCCTGGGGTACTGATATTGATACCGCAGCAACCGATGTTCAATCTACTTTATTAGACGAGATCAGCGAGCTGCCGGATGATATTGTCGGGCCGCGGGTCAGTAAGTTTGACATTGACAGTTTCCCGGTGGTTTTGCTGGGCGTTTCCAGTGATCTGGATCCGGTCGAATTGACGCAAATGGTTGAAGACCAGATACGCTATCGCTTTACCCGTATAGCCGGTGTGGCTCAGGTTGATCCCTGGGGTGGTTTTAATCGTGAAGTCAGGGTAGAACTGGACCCCGACAAGATCACGGCCCTGGGTCTGCCGTTAAATGACATTATTAACAACATCAAGGACGCTAATCTTGATTTGCCGGCGGGGCGTTTAAGTCAGGGACGTTATGAATACACACTGCGGGCGCCAGCCGAGTTTGTCAATCTGCAGCAGATTGCCGAAACTGTTGTCAGTTATCATCAGGGGGCTCCGGTCAGGCTTTCGCAGGTAGCGCGGATTACGGATACCTACGAGCAGTTACGGCGGATGATTCGTATCAATGGTGAACGTGGTTTACGTGTAGCGATCCGCAAAGAACCCAATGCCAATACGGTTGAAGTGGCGCGTCAGATTCTTGAAGAAGTTGAGGTGATTAACCGGACGTTTCCACAGCTGACTATTACCCCGGTTATCAATCAGGGTAACTTTATTGAGCGTTCTATCGCGAATGTTTCGCAGTCAATTTTACTTGGCGGATCTCTGGCGGTTTTGATTCTGCTGTTTTTCCTGCGCAATCTGCGCAGCACCATAGTGGTGGCCTTGTCGATTCCAATTTCTGTCATTGCCACTTTTGCCTTGCTGTATTTTGCCGGCTTTACTCTCAATCTGATGACTTTAGGTGGTCTGGCTCTGGGTGTTGGCATGATGGTCGATAGTTCGATTGTTGTGCTGGAGAATATTTATCGACGTTACAGTGAACACAAAGAATCCGCCGGGGATGCGGCTGTTGAAGGTACTGGAGAAGTCGCATCGGCAGTCATTGCCGGCAGTGTGACGACACTGGTGATTTTTTTGCCGTTGATTTTTGTGCAGGGAGTGTCCGGCGTGCTGTTTAGCGAGCTGGCTTACGTGATCATGTTTTCCCTGTTTTGTGCATTGCTGGTTTCTCTGACCTTATTGCCGGTTCTGGCCTCGAAAATGTTAACGCAGCATGCTGATTTATCACTGGATGATACGGCAGCTGAAAAAAACAGACTTGAAACGCTTTATCTTGACGTACTGGCTGCGGCATTACGTCGCCCCTGGCTGACGATTTCGCTGTCAGCGCTGCTGTTTGCCGGTTCAGTCTATCTGGCTGGTTTTTTGGGAACTGAATTTATACCGCCTAGTGATGAAGGTGAGGTCAGGGTCAGTGGTGAGATGGAAATTGGTACCCGGCTGGATTTGATCGATCAGCAATCCCGTTTGCTGGAAGCTAAGGTTGCTGAACTGGTGCCGGAAGCTGTTGCCAGTGTGGTCAGTGTGACACCTTCGGGAACCCGGGGCAGTTCCAAAGCGAAAACGGATATCCGTATCTCGTTATTGCCGGTCAATCAGCGGGAGCGTTCCAATAGTGAGATTGCCAATGATCTGCGTAAAAAACTCGACGGCCAGATTGCCGGCATGAAAATTACCACGCGAGCGCCCAAAGGGCAGTTTTTACTGGAGCGTATTTTACCGAATGCCGAAGGTATTACTGTCGAGGTGCGAGGTTATGATCTGGATACGCTGGATCGTCTGGCACAGTTGGCCAAAGATAAAATAGAACGGGTCAACGGCGTTACCGATGTGGATTTAAGTCGTGATGAAGGGATACCGCAGCGTGAGATCAAGGTGATCCGCGATCGTGTCGCTGATGTCGGTCTGAGCGTACGGGATATTACGCGCGTGATTGAAACCGCTATTGCCGGTTCCAAAGCCGGTGAATACCGAAATGAAGGTAATTCTTACCGGATATTGGTGCAGCTGGCTGATGCAGAAAGGCGCTCGATTGATGAGATTCTGGATTTGACCCTGAATACGCCTTCCGGAGAAAGAGTTGCTTTACGAAGTCTGGTTGATACCCGGGTGGGTACCGGTAAAGTTGTGATTGGTCGCAAGGACCAGCAGCGTCTGGTGTCTTTAAGCGCTAATGTGGCCGGACGGGACATGGGTTCTGTGGCTGCCGATATTGAAGCCGCTTTGGCCGAAGTACCGCGTCCGCAGGGATTTGAGCTGCTGGTGGGTGGCGAGTTTGAAAAACAGCAGGAATCATTTGATGAACTGGTTGAATCGCTGTTGTTGGCATTGCTGTTGGTTTACATGGTGCTGGCTTCTCAATACGAATCCTTTCGTGATCCGTTGATTGTCATGATGTCTGTGCCGGTGGCGGCCATCGGTGTGGTGGTGACCTTGTTCCTGACCGATACCACCTTGAATCTGCAGTCTGGTATTGGTTGTATTATGCTCGGTGGTATTGTGGTGAATAATGCCATTTTGCTGGTTGATCAGGCGGGTCGATTGTTTCGTGAAAAGGCCGACCTGCATCACTCGCTGATGGAAGCCGGCAGAAGGCGCCTGCGGCCTATACTGATGACTACTTTGACAACAATTCTGGCTTTGTTACCGTTGGCATTAGGGATAGGCGAGGGTGCCGATGCCCAGGCTCCTTTGGCTCGTGCGGCCGTCGGTGGATTACTGACTTCAACGATCATAACACTGGTGCTGATTCCGGTTATTTATCAGCTTGTACATGCGCGGGACTAGTCTGTAGTACATTTATGTCGCAACTGTACCTGGTTGTAATTGCGTTTAGTCAATCTTAAAGCTTTCCGGGCTGCGGTCGTTAAAAAAATAGCTATAATCCCTTGAAGCTTTATCGCGGACGACAAACCGTAAGAGTTTGCGTCTTTAACTTAATTTTCGGTTCATCGGGAGATTCGAACGTGGCCACAATTTTAGCAGTAGATGACTCTGCCTCCATGCGTCAGATGGTGTCCTTTACCTTGAAAGGTGCTGGATATGATGTAGTAGAAGCCGTAGACGGTGTAGATGCGCTGAGTAAAGCTCAATCCGGTGCATTCAATCTGGTAATCACAGATGTGAATATGCCTAATATGGATGGCATAACGCTTATCGCAGAGTTACGTAAGTTACCTGCATTTAAATTTACACCGTTACTGATGTTGACCACTGAGTCAGCTCCGGAAAAGAAACAGGCTGGCAAGGCAGCCGGTGCGACCGGTTGGATTGTCAAGCCATTCAATCCTGATCAGTTACTGGCAACCATCAAAAAAGTCCTTGGATAACAACAATTATCATTCACCAAAGGGGGAGCGGCTATGAGCATAGACATGGCCCAGTTCCATCAGGTTTTTTTTGAAGAAAGCTTTGAAGGTCTCGATATCATGGAGACCGGCCTGTTGCATATGCAGCCGGGCGCGGCTGATTCCGAAGAAATCAACAGTATTTTTAGGGCGGCTCACTCAATAAAGGGTGGTGCGGGCACGTTTGGCTTCATGGAAGTCTCTAATTTCACGCATGTGATGGAGACGCTGCTTGATGAAATGCGTGATGGCCGCAGAACAGTGACCTCCGAGGCAATTGACGCATTATTACAATCAGTCGATGTCTTGCGGGATTTGCTGACAGCCAGTCAGGATGGTAATGATCTGGATACCGATCGTGCCGCTGCTCAAAAAGCCGTACTTGAGGCTATCTTAGCGGGAGACGGGACTGCTGCTGAAGCAGTTGCCGATGCAACTGAGTCACTTGATTCTACAGCCGCACCATTACAACAGATAACCGGCTGGAAGATTGTTTTTCGACCTCATCAGAACATCCTGCGAACCGGTAATGATCCTTACCGCATCATACGGGAGCTGTCTGAGCTTGGTGAGATTCGATCTCATTGCGACACTTCCCTGTTGCCGGATCTTGCGGTTTTTGAAGAAGAGGATTTTTACCTCTCCTGGGAAATCTTTCTTGATACGCCGGTAGATAAACAACAGATCAGTGACATATTTGACTGGGTTGAAGATGAATGTGACCTAGCCATTATTCCTTTGGTGGGTGAAGTAGAAGTTTCAGAAGAGGAAGCGATAACGCCAGCCGTAACCGAGACAGCCGCGGTTGCAGAAACCGCAGCGACTGAACCGGCCAAAGCCACTGTAACGCCGGTTGCAGCAGCCAAGAAACCTGCCGCGTCCGCCGGATCCAAATCCAAAGGTGGCGGTTCGATTCGTGTTGATACGGAAAAGATAGACTCATTAATCAACATGGTCGGTGAATTGGTTATTACTCAGTCCATGCTTGGTATGCTGGGTGAAGACTTTGATATGTCACGGGTCGAAAAACTTAACGAAGGTCTTAGTCAGCTCGAGCGTCATACCCGCGAACTGCAGGAAAGTGTGATGCAGATTCGTATGTTGCCGATCAGCTTTACCTTTAGCCGTTTTCCACGTCTGGTACATGATTTGAGTTCGAAGATGGGTAAGAAAATCGAATTGCAGATGATCGGTGAAGAAACCGAAGTGGATAAAACCGTTATTGAAAAAATTGGCGATCCACTGGTGCATCTGGTTCGAAACAGTCTGGATCATGGTATTGAAATGCCCGCAGATCGGGTCGCTGCAGGTAAACCTGAAACCGGCACCATCCAATTGATAGCATCGCACAAAGGCGGCAACATCGTTATTGAGATTCATGATGATGGCAAGGGGCTGGATAAAAACAAAATATTGTCCAAAGCACTCGAAAAAGGCGTCATTGCCGATGGCTCCAATATGTCAGACAAACAGATTTATGAACTGATTTTTGAGCCCGGCTTTTCAACCGCTGATCAGATCAGTGATGT
>Ga0181576_10000405_pt1 | contig 31256 bp, 18 predicted proteins | sample 101ome_22_FD_132464 | JGI IMG/M metagenome (GOLD analysis project Ga0181576, IMG submission 132464) | Coastal salt marsh microbial communities from the Groves Creek Marsh, Skidaway Island, Georgia - 101412BT metaG (megahit assembly) | ecosystem: Environmental > Aquatic > Marine > Intertidal... | reverse complement strand
CCCCCCCCCCCGGCCGGGGGGGCGGCGCCCCCGGCCCCCCCCCCCGGGGGCCCCGGGGGCGCAGGGGAAGGCCCCCCCCCCCCCCAGGAGCAAGCGCAATGAGCCGCGCACTGGCGAAGCCGATCGAGACAGGCGCTCCCCCCAGCGCCTCGTCCTCACCCAGGGCACCAGGCACCGAGTACTCGAGGGTCGCTTGCTCGCCCGGGGTGAGACGCCCCCCCTTGGGCCGCCAAGCGATCGACAGTCGGCCTGGGTGGGCGTGGGACGGCATCACTCGCGACGGGCCATCGCAGCTCCTGACGACAGCGTCATTTGGCACGCGTACCGAGAGGGGTAGAAGGGCAGAGATTTCGCAGCCCTCGGCTGGTGCCGCGCCTGGCTCGTCCGGGCACTCGGCCTCGAGGGTGACCGAGGTGCGCCCTCCCTCGGGCGGGGCGGGCCAGCACGACACAGCCAGGGGCAGGGGCCCCGCCCCGGCCCCAGCAGCCGGCGCCGACGCCTCGTCCCAGCGCCAACGCAACACAGCGACTGGTCCGCCCGCGGGAAAGGGCCGTCCCCCCTTGCCCCGCACAATGATTGCGCCCCCCTCGTCCCACCCCTGCTTCAGCGCATCCCGGTCAACAGCGGGGTGGCCGCGGAGCTGACTGCCCGCGGGAAGGGCCCCGGGGGGGGCGGCGAGGGTGACGGCGCCCCCAGCAGCCCGGGCAGCGTCGCGAATGAGGATCGAAAGCGTGCCGTGGCAAAGGCGCGATCCGGGAGCCGCCATGCCGTCCCGGCCCAGTCGATATGAGCAGCGCTCCTCCCACCTGGCAAGGACGGGAGCCCCGGGGCTCCGCCCCAGCTGCGCCGACGACAGGGCAGCAGCGGCGGAGGCGCTCAGCGGGGGGGGAGGGGGCGGCGTGGCGGCGGCGGCGGGCACGGCGGGGGAGGCGACAGCCTCGCCCTCGGCCCGGAGAGCGTCGGCGAGGTGGCTGCCCGCCGCCCCCACCCCCCCCGTCGCACCGAGGGCGGGCCGATGTGGAGCGCCCCCCGCGGCCCCCACCCCGGCTGCCCCCGGAGGCCCGTCCCGCGCAAGGCGCGCCGCAGCCACCCGCTCGGCCACCGTGGTCGCAGGTGCCCTCTCCCGCTCACCAGTCGGCGGCCCGTTCGGAACCAGCGGCCCTCCTGGCGGCGGAAGCGGCCCCACACCCAGCCCCGGCGCCGCCGCCGGACCGCCCCTGCCCCCGGTGCGCTTCTGCTGCTGGATTTCGAGGGCCCTCCGGCGCATCTCCCGCTTGGCCTCAGCCTGTTTCTGCCGTTCGAGTGACCGGTGGAGCCTCTCTTCCTGGGAGTCTCCCGCGAGGGCCTCGCGGCACCCCGCGACGGTGGCGTGGCCCACGCCCGCACCCGGGGATCCTGCGCCCCCGAGGCTCTCGTCGAGAGCGAGAAGCACATCAAAGGCGGCGCGGCGGACGGTGCGGGCGGGGGCGTCGGGGTCGCGGCGGTTGTCGTCAGCGCCGTCGGTGCGAAAAAGGCCCCCGGGGCGGCACGATAAGACCACCGAGGCGCAGAGGCGCACGGTGGCCAGGTCCTCGACCACGTTGGACGAAAGGGGGGTCAGCAGCACGAGGTAGAGGGGGGGGGCGGACGCGCCCCCCGCCCCGTCGCACCATCCTGCACCCGCTGAGTCGGGGCCGACCGACGTTCCTCCGTCGTCGTCACCACCCAGCGGATGAAAGACGTAGCGCAGCGAGGAGTCCTCGACGTAGGTGCGGGGGTCGGCGGTGCCGCCCCTTCCCCCGGAGGCGGCCGCGGTTTCACACTCGTCGTCCGACGCGTCGGCAGCGGAGGGCTCGGTGGCGAGGTCACCGACCCCTCCGCCAGCCGCCAGCAGGCGGGGGAATGCTCGAAGGGCGGACTCAAGGCGGTCACGCGGCATCGCCACAAATTGCCGCGCGACAAGAGCTGAGGAAAGAGAGAGGAGCGAACGCGGGCGAGTCGGGGTCGGCATTCGCACCAGACGCGAAGCAACGCGCCCGTGACCGGCTCGTTCCATGCCCCAGAGCTCGCCCGCGCCCAGTTTGGTGATTACAGCAGCGCTCAAGATTTGCGAGCCCATCGCGGCGTCGCTGTCCCGAGCCGACACGAGTGCGAGACGCTGTGGACGATGCCGCAGCGCCGCGTTGGCGTTTGCGCCCTAGAGCCCGGGCGGCGAGGGCAGTGGATTCCCTACTAGATTAGGGGGATTTCCACGTTGAGGACTCCGCGCACTGACCCGAAGAGGTGCAGGCGAACCCGAGAGCGCTCACTTGACTCAGGAATCCCAGCCGTCTTGGCATTGCCGCCGTTGAGCCAGCTGACTGTGCCCCGTGAACTCGATCATCGCTCGAAGATTGGTAGGTCGCGGACCGCGGCTGCTAATCGCGGCTGCTCTCTGCGCGTGGTCCCGTATCACCAGCTCGCAGTTCGGCAGCTGAGGCCGTCGAGGCAGTCGGCGGCCAAGGCCGTCCCCGGTCTTCGCAGCCGCCACCGCCCGTCAGAGGCCCCGCGCTGCACCATGGGCACCCGCCGTGACAAGAAGAAGAAGAAAAAGCCGAACCAGCCCGGCCACGGCGCGGCGAAGACGGCCGCCAAGCAGAGCAAGGCAGAGGCCAAGGCGCAGCGCCGAGTAGCCTCCGGCCTGGGCACGGACGAGGATGACCTCGACGCGCTCCTGGCCGCCGTGGCCCTGCAAGACGCCACTGCGAACGCCGTCACGCTTGAGGAGCTGGGCATACACCCCACCACGGGAGCACCAGCGCAGCCGAGCCCCCGCGTGTCGGCGACCCTCTGCGCCTGCATCCATGGCGTCCCTGGGACCCGCGAAGCCCGCCCCGAGCTCGTCCTTCACGGCGGTGAGTGGCACGACCCGGAGCGGGACCGCACCACTGTCTACGGGCAGACGTTTGTTTTTTGCTGTGCCCGGCGCCGGTGGCAGCGCCTCCAGACGCCAGACCCGCCCCCGCCCCGGTCGGGCCACGCCGCGGCCGTTGTGCGGTGGCCCCCGGCAGGAGCACACCCCGGATTTCTCTACGTGTGGGGGGGGGAGTTCGTGTCCCCCAACGATGCGCGCTTCCGCCACTGGAGAGATTTGTGGCGGCTCGACCTCGAGACCCGGCGGTGGGCGGGCCCCCTCCCTGGCGGCAGCAAGGGGGGGCCGTCTGCCCGGTCGGGGGCCCGGATGGCCGCTTGGGGCCGCCGCCTCGTCCTCTTTGGAGGATTCACCGACGACGGGAGTCGCGAGGCACGCTATCATCAGGATTTGTGGTGCCTCGACACGGGGGGGGGACCGGGAGCCAAGTGGATCGCTCTCGGCCACGACGGGGGGGAGGGGCGGGGGCCCTCACCACGGAGCGCTGTGGGCTTGATCGTCGTCCCGGCGGGCGGAGGGGAGCCGGCCCGCCTCTTTATTCACATGGGATACACGCGAGAGCCCGATTCGACCGACGCCGAGGTGGAGCGAGGGAAGCGAGTTTCCGGGAGGGCTTAGAAGTCGGGAAGAGGGTTGGCGTCGGCGCAGGCCGCCTCGGCCCGACGATTAAGACAACCGCATGCTCCTAGAGTCCCGCTCCCGCAGATGCCACGGTGACTGCTGGACCCTCGACCTAGACGCCGCCGCTGCCGCTGCTGGCCTGAACGAGTCCTCCCCCTCCTTGGACCCGCCCCCACCCCCGGCCCGATGGGAGCGCGTCCCCAAAGCAGGTCTCGCCCCTGCCCCCCGGTCGGGTGGGGCGTGGGCCGTCGCCGGCGCCGGTACGCCGCGCCACCGTGCCCTGCTCCTTTGCGGAACTCGCGACCGAGACGCGGGACGGGACGGAGACCTCATCGTCTCGGAAATGCTGGGAGACGCGTCCTCCTTCCACCTGGGCCGTCGACGGTGGTTCCCCCTTGACGTGCGGCCGCCACCCGTGGCTCGCGAGGGCGGGGGGGGCGGGAGGCGCGCAGGGGCCAAGAAGAAGGGGGGCGTTGGGCACTCCAGGGCGGAAGGGGGTGACGGCGCTCCCGAGCCGCCGCTGGCGGAGGTCCAGCCGGTGGAACCATCCGCCGGACCCAAGCCAGACCCGACTGAGGAGTCTGGCCGTCCTCCTCCTCCCCCAGGGGCCGAACGGGCGGCCGTGGTCATCCAGTCGCGGTGGCGGGGCAGTGTAGTGCGGCGGGCATACAAGGCCTACAGGGTCGGTGGGGTCCTGTCGGAGCTGCTCTATTCGCCCGCGTCGTGGGGCGTAGTGGCCGACTCGGACTATCCCCGGCCCCGAGGCCGACTCGGCAGCCTGGCGGTGGTGGCCCCCCGGCCCGTCGCTGGCGGGGGCAAGGGCCGGGCGGAGGACCTGTGGCTGTGGGGCGGGGTGGTGGAGGCGGGCGGAGCCGGAGAGACAAGCCGTGAGGTGGCCCTGGACGACCTGTGGCGGTGCTGCCCGGACAAGGCGGACGGGTGGGAGCTGGTGGCGGCCACCACCGTGGGGGTTGATCAGCTGGAGGGGGACGGTGACTCGGTGGACACCCGCAGGTCGTCGTCCGACGGCGAGGGGGACGACCTCGATCGACTGCCCAAGTTTGTAGCTGCCAAGGCGGCTGGGGAGTGAATGCTATACTGCCCCCTCATGGCCAATCATGACTCCACCGCTCCTCTCCACCCCGTCCACACGTGCACGCTGCGGTCGTAGAAGGAGCACGACGCGACCATGGTCCCAGTTGCATGCCACGAGCAGCCGTACGACAACGCCTCTCCCCCCTGCCGCCGGTGGGCGCGCACCACGGCCAGACCGGTATTGGCGTCGGCATCAGCGTTATCCTCGTCGTCACACCCAGACAGCACACAGACGACCGTGCCCGCCCGCATGGCTGCAGCGAGGAGGACGTCTCCCCGCAATGGGTGCCACCGTGCCCGCCACACTCCCCCTCCAAGGGCAAGCTCGGCAACGAGGCGCGGGGGCGCCCCCTCGTCCATAGGCCGCACGTCCCAGACCCGTAGGTGGTCATCGTATGATCCTGTCGCCAGGAGCCACGGCCGGGCGGACCCTGGCTCGGCGCAGCAGACGCCGGCGCCGTGGGCGGTGACCCCAGGGGATGCGCGGTGCGGCGGGCCCGACCGCCACTCGAGTGGGGGAGGAGATGGAGAGCTGCTCTCGGCGCAGCCCTCGCCGTTACGGCCCCCGTCGCTCTCCCCCTCGCCCACGAGCCAGGCGCAGAGGCGGCCATCATCGCCCCCCGTCCAGAGGCGCCCCCGCCGGTGACTGCACCACGCCACTGTCCAGCACTCAACAGCCCCCTCTCCCGTGGGGCTGGGATGAGCCATCCACCGTCGATCAATGCGGAGTGGCACCGCAGAGCCCGCAGCCAACTCTTGTTCCTCAGGCACCGACAGGACGACGGCACGGCCGCATGACAGGGCGGCTGCAAGGCGACGCAGGGGGCCCGGCTCCCACGCCACCGTGACCACCATCGTGGAAGGGCGGGGGGACGGCGTGTCGTCGCCACCATTACCGCGTCCGTCATCACTGCCGCTGTCCAATTTGTCGGCGGGCGCCGCGAGGGGTGGGGACACGGCCAGCAGCTTTGTAGCTGTTGCGGCCGACCCCCCTCCCCCCTCGTCCCGGCCGACCCACCAGACGGCAACGCAGCCATCGGCAAGGCCCACAGCGATCGGAGCCCCGCTAGCCGACAGGGCACACACCCTCCACATTTCTGTGGGCGGTCCCGTAGGGGCCCAGCGGGCGTCGAACACCCCGGGCAGACGGGCAGCGTCTGGGCGGGCAGCCCCATAGGACACGTCGGGCCCTGCAGTTGGCAGTGACGCCGCGCCACGGGCCGCACGGCGGGCCCGTCGGTGGGCACGAGCCTTGCCAGGGTCGTCCTTGGTGTCGCCTTCGTCAACGTCGTCCCCGAGGTCACTGTTGTCGGGGTCGCCGGCATCGCGGCAGGTGGGGCGTGGGTTCGCCACGTTGCTACCGGCCTCGGCACCAGTCGTCGGGTCGATTTCCTCGTCTTCATCATCATTTATAGGGGAACTGAGAGGAGACTGAGATTTAAAAAAGTATTTAAGATCGAGTGAGCATATAGAGAGATACAGAAAAGGGGGGAAACACGTATTCGGCGGTGGACGGACACGACAGAGCGACGGCCCGCCGGCCTTTCACAGCACGAGGAGCGCATTGCTCCACTCGAGCTCGCCGTTGCATCATAGAATCTCAGCGCACCCACTCGCTCTTCGCGATTCGCGTCGAGCTGGTAGCATCCGACGGCGAGCAGGTCGATGAGGCCTGAGGCCGCGGGCGCCCACTCAGCCACGCACGACGTGAGCGGGGCGACGGCGCTGGCATGGACGCGAGGCGTCGGGAGTGCCACGTCGTCACCGGACAGCGCGATCACGCCGCCGCGCCGGTCGCACGGGAATGGGGGGGACCGAGGGGGGGGTATAGTGCTCGATAGCTCGGTTCAGGATCTCTATTCTCGGCTTGGATCCAGCCTTTCCGCCGCCACCGCCAGCAACGTCGTGTCGAGCGTGGCCAGGACCAGTCTACTCGCCGGTCGCCGCAGCGCGCTCACCCCACCCCCGCCCAGTTGCCGCGGGCCGTGCGGTCCCGCGCGCAGCAGTGCAACGGCCACCGTTACATTGTCGGTGCTCCCCCGTGCCACCGTCGCCTCGCGTGCCAGTGCCCGCGAGCAGGCAGTTGCGTCCCAAGCCGCCGCGGCCCCCATCGGGATCGAGGGGTCCCCGCGCAGTGAGATGCGGGCGTGCTCGAGCGCCCTCTGCGTGGGCATCACGTCCCAGAGTCCGTCGCAAGCCGCAATGAGAAAGTCATGGTCGTCCGAGAGGGAGATGGCGCGCACCTCAGGCTCCCCAAGGATGACCCCTCCGCTATGGCCGCCCTCACGCTTCTCATCCAGGCCCCAGTCGCCGAGGGCGCGGGTCACACCGAGGTGACCGTTGAGAAATCCCTCGGGGCAGACGCGGGCACCGGCCGCAAGAACCCGGGCCCGCTCGCCAGGCGTCGATGGTTTGTGGTCGCGGGTGACACAGACGGGTCGGCCCCGGCGGGACAGGACGGCGCGGCAGTCGCCCGAGTTGGCGACCCTGTTGCCGTCACGGAGCGAAGAGAGAGAGAGAGATCGAAAGAGAAAGGTAAATGGAAAGGGAGAGAGAGAGAGATAGATAGATAGATCGGGAGAGAGATAGAGAGAGAGAGAGAAAGAGCGAACGGGATCGCGGGGAGCGAGAGACAGAGAGAGGGTTGAGGTGAGAGAGACGGAGGGCATGGCCCGCTCAGGCACTCCTCGCCAGAGCACGTCATTGTGGATGACGGCCACCAGCGCCGTGGTCCCTGCCGTGGGCGACACGGTGTCGTCCCGGCTGGGCCCCTCTCCCTCATTCTCCCCAACCTCTCGGTCCTCACGCCGCAGACCCAGCTGCCGTCGCCGTAGCCCCTCATCTGTGGCAGCGAAGGCTTGCAGTAGAGCCCCCCCCACGTCGCCCGCGGCCCACTCAGGAGATCGCGCGAGCAGGGCTGGGAGCACGGCGGCGGCGTAGCCCGCAGCGCCCTCGCCGCCGTGCCCGTCGAACACGGCGAGGAGGCAGCGGGGGGCAGGATCGACGGGGCATGAGAGCGGAGATGGGGGCGTCGGGGGAGGATTGAGGGTCAGTGCAAGGACGGACGAGGAGGGGGGCGAGGGCAGCGGGGACCGCGCCCCGCTCCGCCACACGCGGGGGGGGGACTGGGCCTCGACGTCGGCGTCGACCGCGGCGGCGGCGTGGGCGCTGTTGGCGTCGCCGGCGGCGGCGGCGGACGACGGCGTCGCGAGGGCTTCGAGGTCGGGGACCAACACGACGCTGTCCTCCATCGCTGTTCGGCCTCCCAACTCGTGCCATGCGCCCAATAGGACGGTAGGCGGCGGGCGTCGGGGGGAAAGAAGGCCGTGGGGCACGGGGTGGAGCACAGAGGCGCCACCCGAGGTCGTGCCACGTCGGCCAGGCCAGCCCGTCGTCGACCCCGAGGGGGTCGACGACGGGCCCGCACTCGCGCCGCTGGCTCCTCGCTCGGACAACGCGGCGAGTGCCGTCGGGCCGGGGGGAGGGAGAGGGAGGAAGACATATCGCGCGTTTCTCACGTTTCGGCTTTGGCGCGAAGGAAGTCAAGGCTCTACCACGCCTCGTAAACGTCGTCACGTTGAGCGCTCTTCGGTCCCGCGGGAAATAAACACGAATCTTGTTCGCGCAACCTCGCGAGACGCGGTTTCGATGGCTCCGTCGACCCCAGCACCGACCGACGTGGGCCCAGAGCGCCATGGCACTCCGGCCCAGCCGTCTCCCTGGCCCCGCCGGCTGCGGATCATCGGTGGGATCGTGTTCAAGTTCCTGCAGGCCCTGACCGTGGTATCGCTGGCGGCGGGCGCCAAGGAGCTCCGGTTCCCCGCGACGGGCCAGGCCGCCCTTGCCGGCACGGACGTCGATCGGTTCAGAGGTGCCGCCGTCGCCGTGTTCAAGTGGGGCCTCGTTCGCGCCGGGCAGACGGTCGCCGGCCTCTACGGCCTCATTCTTGTGGCCGCCTACACGCTGCAGCGCCACCTGATCTTCTTTCCAGTCGCTGACGCGAGTCGCGATAGGGTTCCAAGAGGAGGGACGGGAAACGAGCTTTTGTTCCCTCCCTGCAAATGTCCTGACCCTCTCTCGCCGATCCGCCCCCCACCTCGTCCCGCTCTCCGCAGCCGTGCACGCCAGCGAGCCATCTGGCCGCGGACCCCAGCGGCCAATGGGAGGGACTGCGTGATGTGACGGTCGTCACGGACGACGGAGAGACCATCCACGGCTACTCTTGGCCCCCCCCTGCCACGCCTGCGGGCGGGGTCGGCGCCTCCGCTTCATCCCCCCCCGTGTGGCTCGTCGTCTTCCACGGCAATGCCGGGACGCGGGAGGACCGTCTTCCCTGGCTTGCGTGGCTGCGGCGTACCCTCGGGGTGGGCATCACCATCTGGGACTATCGGGGCTACGGGGGGTCGACGGGGCAGCCCTCGCAGCGCGGCCTCTACCTCGATGGCCGCGCCGTGGCCCGATGGTGTGGCCGGTGCGCTTCGGACGACTCAGGCGGGGTCGGTAGCAACACCCCATGCGCTCCTGCCGAGGGCGCACCCCCGCGCAACGCTCGATGCGTCCTGTATGGCGAGTCCATCGGGTCGAGCGTGGCAACGTGGGCGGCGACAGCGCACGGGTCCTGTTTTGACGGCCTCGTCCTCCACGCCCCCTTCACGTCCGTCACCGACGCGGGTGCCGCCAACTACTGGTTCTTGCCCGTGCGGTGGCTCAGCCGCCACAAATTCGACACCGAGTCCTTCTGCCGCCGCCTGCCGCGGGGCTTGCCCAAGCTTGTCCTCCACGGGACGGACGACACCATCGTGCCCCACGCCCTGGGGGCCCGCCTGCACGCCGCCCTCGACGAGCCCAAGTCCTTTGTGTCGGTACAGGGCGCGGGGCACAACGACCTGCCGCTGTTCCGGACGGCCTACTTGGGAGCGCTGGGGGGGTTCTTGAAGAAAGTGGCGGGTGGGTCGGGGTAGTCGAGTGGTCGAGCACTGACTCGACATGGGCCTCGTGGGGCGCGCAGGCGACTTCTCTTTGCCCCGCGTTCCCGGCGAGCTCACAGAGGGGCGCTCACAGTCAGGACTGTGATTGCCATGGTCGGCTTGTCGGTCAGGGAGGTCGGGCGAAGCGAGGCTGCCTACCTCATCGCGGTCGGCGACTGCGGCGACGCAAGAGGCGACTGTGGCGATGGCGAAACACATGTCGTTTCTGTCGACGAGGTCGCGCCGTCCTTGAGGAAGCAACTGAAGGCTAGCGAGGCCGGAACTGGGCACCGATTCCGTGTCAGTGTCTCGCTCTCTCCGGCGAAGGCGTCCACGAGGCGAGAGGGACCGCGATAGGCGCGACGCTCGTTGCCTGCCTGCGCGACGTCGGCCGTCTGGCCGTTCAGCCTCCCTGTCCGACGCTTCCTCCCTCCCTCGCTCCTGCTCCAGGTGCGCGTGCCGTGATGAGATTGTCGTCCAGGACGCGTTGGAGCAGACTCTCCGCGCTCGTCGACGTCGTCGCGTCCCCGTCGCTGGCCACGTCGACACGTTACCCGTCAGCCCCGACGCCGCCACCGGGCCCCGTCCCGCTGCCGCCGTCGATCACGTCGACTTCTCCCCTCCCGCCCCCTCGAGTAATCTTCGCCGCCCCGCGCCAGAGACGCTGGACGATCTCCGGGCCGAGGTAGACGCGGCTCTAGCTCGGCTCAGCGCCTCGCTCTGCACTGCTTCCCCCCGGGCCCCACGCCACCCGAAATCGGCGGAAGAAGCGGCACCGCCCGCTGCCCCCGTTTCGGTGCCGCTGCCTTCCGTCCCGGAGGACGGCTTCTGGCGGGCCGAGGCTGAGCGGCAGCGCCGGCGGGCCGCCGAGGCGGTCGAGCGGGTCGGCAGGTGGGAGGCGAGCTGGCATGTTGGGCGAGCGGCGCCCGCCTCGTCGCGCGTGTCCGAGTTGGCGGCCCCGGACTGGCGCGGATGGGGAGCGGGCGAGGACTCAGCGGCAGCGGCGGCCGCTGCGGCGCTCTTTGGAGCGCGCCCGGGCGCCGAGTATTTCCCCCTCAGCCCGCCCGACAGGCGATCAACTAGGCCGCCGCCGCTGTCTCCGGCTGTTGCGGCGCTGGAGGCTGACTTGGCAGCCTCGCTCGCACACTGGGAGGGAAAAGTGAGGGGAAGGGGGCGGTGAGGGGGCAAGAGGAGGCGATGGTAACACTGCTGAGCCCTGCCCCCTCCCTCTCACGCGGCGCGCGGCCAGGGTTGCTCCCCGCGGAGAAGGGCTGCAACGACATCGTCGTCCCGCCTGCCTCCTTCGCGGAGGCCCCCAGGGAGCCGCCACACCCGGGCCGACCCGTCGGCGTGACCCACGGCGATGCGCGCTCCGTCGGCAGCAAAGGAGAGACACCGCGCATCCCCCGGGATGGCCCTCGCAGCGGGCCGCGGGCAAAGAAGAAGGGCCGGGGCGCGGGCGCCGCGGGAGAGGTCAAAGAGGGCAACTGCGGCGGACGACCGGAAGGCGGCGTCACCGCGGGCGACGGCGTCGGTTGGGGGGCCGCCAGGTACACCCGCCGGGAGCGGGGCCCCCTCTCCCGAGGAGAGGGAGGAGAGGGCAGCGCCTTGGCGACAGATGGCGGCGACGACGGCCGAGCGCGCGGGGCTCCAGGCGGCGGCAGGGCAAGGGCCGGCGCCGCCAGGCGGGGTGACAGCGACCGACCGCGCGGTGCCGGCGCGTCCGCCTAGGCCCGACCAGACTCGGACGTCGCCATCCGTGCCCGCCGACAAGAGCAGTCCCCGCGCCGTCCTGTCCACGCCCCACTGGGCGCTGAGGATGGCACCGAGGTGCCCCGACCCCGCGGATCCCGCGACGCCGCCGGCCGTGGTGCCTGAGGGCCTGACGCGTGGCGGCTCCGCAGGCAGTGGCAGGGCAGCGTCACGGGCGGCTCCTTTCTCCCGCTGGAGCGAGCCTCGATCCAGCGTGGCATCCGAGAGATCCCAGCACCCAACAAGGCCCCCTTCGGTCCCGCAGGCGATGCGGCCCACTCCTCCGCCCGATCCGAGAGCCACATCGCCTGTCGAAGCCGCCGCCACGTCGTCCGGGGCCCACCACGCCACGGCCGCCCCCTCGGCCGATCCCGATGCCCCGACGGGTCTGTCGTCGTCGGGGCAAAGGGCCGCAGCCGTCACACCTACGGGCTCGCCGCCTGTCCACCGGGCAACCTTGGTCGACGATGCCGTGGGTGGGTCTGCGACGAGCTCCGCGGCCCCCGCCGGCCGGCCCATATCGAGAGGGCTCCACGACAGCACCAGGCCGTCCCCTCCTGCCGACAGGACCCGAAAGGCACCGTCGGGGCCTCCCCGCAGCGACTCGTCCACGCAGTGCCGCCATGCCACTGCCGTCGCTCCCTCGCCATGAGAGGCGCCCCGCGACGCCCCGAGGCCCGCCCGTGCCACGACACGGCCGGCGGGCACCGCCAGCCGGACCTCACCCCCCTCCTCTCCGTTGCCGCCGGCTGCAGCTCCCACCCCCACGGCCTTCTCGGTATCTCTCCCCCCCACCCCCGACATGTCAGCGACGAGCACCCCGCCCGCGGCGTCCCCGCACGCCACCCGCAGCCCCCGACGAGGGTGGGCGGCGAGGCAAGTGGGTGCGGCCTCCAGCTCGAGGCAGCAAGAGGGCACGAATGCCTCCCCAGGCGCCCCCGTGTCCCCCCCCCCCCAGTCAAGTTCAGGGTCGCCGGGGGGGCAGAGGGGCAGGTGCCAAGCGACAAGTGCGCCGCGGGCAAGGTCGATCCCCCGAGGCCCGGCGCCTGGCGGGGGCGCAAGCGCGGCAACGACGGCAGCGCCCGACCGACTCCACGCCACGGCAGCCACGGCGAGACCGCGGAGTCTCGGCAGAAGGGAGACGGGGGGCACCAGCAGTGCCTCAACTGACGGCTCGCCCCGGGCATCGGCGAGGGCGGCGCGCCCTCCGGCGAGGGCCTCGGCCGACCGCGCCTCGGCCGCCAGGTCGGCTCGGTCCAGGTCCCGCTCAGGCACAGCGCCGGCCGCCGCGGCGCCGGCGTCGTCGTCGGCCCCCCCGACGCCATCAGCGCTGCGGCGGCGCCCCCCCCCAGGGCCAAGGAGCCACTCAGCCGGGTCCCGCGCGCGGACGACAGCCCATGCCTCGGACTCGGCCTCGGCCTCGGCCAGCGAACGAAGAACGGCGCGGAGAGCCCGCGGGGGCGGGTCCGAGGCGAGCGACGCCGCAATGCCAGGCAAGGCGGCAACGGCAGCGGCACGGCGTCGCGCAAGCTCGTTGTCCCCGATGGACGCCAGGGCGCCAGCAGGCGAGGCCTGCACTTCTACCGTCTTCCTGCGAAGCGCAGCCGTCACCAGGCCCACGGTGCGCGTCTTGGGGCGGGGGTCCGTCTGCGCCTCTGTCGAGGCCAGGGGCAGGGCTCCGGCGCGCCGGGGCGACGGGCCCGCGTCTTGCTGCCGAGCGTCAGCGTCGTCGGCCGTTTCCACGCTCGGGCCCTCGCCTGGTACGACGCCGGGGCGAATTTCACTCTGCGAAGAAGTAAACGTTCGGGGGGGCGGGGTGGCAAAGAGCCACGTCGGACACGACGCATCTCCCCGCGCACCCGCATGCGGCTCCACTCACTCGCCTTGGCGCCGCCCGTCTCGGTGTCGGCCCGCCCCACCCCGGAGCACGGCATCACGCGAGCCGGGCGTTCCTTAAAAACGGCTCGATCGCGCGAGGGAGGGCCAGCGGGCGCCTTGCCCTTGCGGTACAGCATCACGTGACAAGCAGGCGAACGCGGCGAGGCTGGCCGGGCGGCCGGAACTGCTCGGGTCTCTTGGTCGCGAGCTCTGTCGGCGGCGGCACTCTTTGCCCTCTCACGCCCTCTGATTTTCGATCGCGTCGGGATGCGGCATCCTCAAGAGCGTCCAGCCAAGCGCCTCCCCTGCCCCCAAACGAACTGCGCTTTGAGCCCCGACTGGCGGCGCTGGTCCCGGACGCGGCCAGAGTGACGCGAGGCGCCTGGTGGCGCCGAGTCGTCCGCGACCGGTGTTTGCAGTGGGCAGCGACCAGGGACTGTCCGACTGTCGGCCGTGGCGCGCTCTCGGGGAGACGCGTCCAAATGTCTCTCGATCCGCACCTCTTCCAGCCGGGACTGGTATACCAGGCAAGAGGAGAACTTATCGGGATGTTGCTGCGATGACATGGGCTCCCATCGGCCTCAATCTCATCGATTTGGCCGATGACAAGAAAGTCGTACCGAGCACGATGCCCACCCTTGGCCCCGACCATCTCCCCCAGCTGTTCCACCTCCTGCACCGGCGCACCTCCACCGGAACCCCTCCCGCCATCCGGGTGCCCGACACGGTAATCCTGGAGTCGGCCCCTACCGGCGGGGTCCCCGGGGCTGTGCCTGGCCCTGGTGCCCCCCGCGTCTGGTACTTCACGTCGATCAAGGAAGGGGGTCGCATTCTGCGCAAGAGCGCCGCGCGCGCCACGGATGATGAGCTTGTGAGGCGATGGTCGCTTCGGTGCCTCGACCACGCCGCGGGTCCCTGCGCCACGCTCTGGTGGCCCGATCAGGACATGCGGGGCGTAGAGCCCGAGGGATACCTCAAGGCCAGGAGGCTGGACCGTGACGACGATGCCCCTCTGGGGTGCCCGACCCATCCGCCCGCCTCCCGGGGCGAACCTCTGCTCGGGTCGGCGGGAACCGTCGGCGCTGGCCCGCCGGGGACCCTTATGCCCGTGACGGCGCTCCGCTACCTGTCGTGCGAGGAGCTAGACGCGATGCTGAGCCGTGACTGGCCACCGAGTCGGGGCGTGTTGCAGCGGTGGGTCCCCCCTCCGGCGGGAGCCGAGCCCTACGAGGTTGTCTACCGGGCCCAGTGGACGGCCGGGGGCGTGCCATCGCGCGACGGGTCGGATGGTGGGGGGGGAGGGCAGTCGCGGGGACGCTCGGACGGCGTCCCCCAGCTCGACCTCGAGCGCCGGACGTGCCGCCTGCCCCTCCCTGGGCTCGATCTTACGGCCGAGAGATTTGCGCGCCCCGAGGCCCGACTTCCAGGCACCAGCGGAGGCGGCTGGAGCGACGACGATGAGGGCGAGGGTGGGGGGTGCCGGAAGGAGCCGCGGTGGGACGGAAAGTCGGCGTACGAGAGGGCCGAGTACCCTAAGGGATGGACGGCGGGGTCTGCGCCCGACAAATCCAGTGGCCGCGGTCTCGTGGGTGGTACGACGACATCAAAACTGCGCCGGACGGGGGCCGTTGAGGGCGCCATTGCGGGTGACGCCCCCGAGGGAGGTGGCCGCCAGGGTGGGGGCCCAGGGGGCCTCGCTGCCGCCCGCCCCCCCCCTCCCTCTGGCCCTCGTGCGGTCGCTGACCGAGACGCCCGCCTCGTCACGTGGGGAGGGCCGCCCGGATCCAGTCGTCTCGACCGGCCCGCGTCGTCCACTCGAGAATACGTTCTGTGCCGGAGGGCGTGTGAGGCTGTTGCCAGTCATGTCAGCGAAGTCTTCACGGGGGCGTGGCGTGTTGCCCGCATGACGCTCTACCTCAAGATTGGCCCCGGGGGAATCGCTATGGCTGCGGCGCGGGCTACTGACGGGGCTGACGTCGGCGCGCCCCGTGCCAGTCGCATGTCGACCCCTGGTGATGGTCTCGGGGGCGGGGGGCGCTCCTTCGAGCGGCAGGCGTCGTGCGGGGCCATGGCCGACTGGGCGCCCTACCTCCTTGCGTGCACGCGGCTCGAGGTCGCCGGCGGGGCGGGCCGGGCCTCTGCCCCTGACCGGCCTCTCTCACTCCGGTCGGCCCCGCTCGTTGCCCTCGCGCGCCGCGCCGCTCCGGGGGCCGCGGGTCACGGGCTCCTGGCATGCTGCCGGTGCGGAGATCTCTTTCCCCTATCTGACCACACCCCAGGGGGGGTTGACCTCGGCTCTCTCATCGACGAGTACGAGGGCCGCGTCGCGGCGGGCGAGGCCGACGCCGGCCGCCGCCGGTGGCTCCTTGCCCAGCTGCCCCCAGCTGTGGCCAGGGCGGCTCCCGCCCTATCACGCAAGGCGTATCTCGCCGGACGGGGCGGCCCTGCGGTCAGGTCCCGGCGGGGCGCTGCATGCTCGGGGTGCGGCCGGGCCGTGTCGTCCTTCCGGGCCCGGTGGCTCGAGGAGGCTGCGGCCCGGCAGTCCCGCGTCGACCGGGAGAGGGCGCGGGAGCGTGTGGCGCGGCGCGAGGACGAGGAGCGCCGCAAGTACGAGGCCCTCAGGCGGGCCGAGCGGGAGCGGCGCGAGGACGCCGAGATTGAGGCGGCCCTGGCGGGCACGCGCCTGGCAGAACCAGGCGGTGGCGTTGAGGAGGGCAAAGAGTCGACATCGGCTGTTCTGCGGATGGGCGTGGAGACGCGGCCGGCTGAGGCGACGTCGGGGCCGGGGCTCTCCGACCGACCAGGGGTCTTCATTCCTAGCGGCAAGCCGCCCGAGCGGGCCCTAGTGTCCTTGGCAGCCGCGCCGCCGGCGTACTGGGGGGCGCTTTCTGCACGCAGGCGACTCACGGCCTCCGAGCAGCGGGCCATCGCTGACAGACTCTCAAAGCACCCGGAATGGAGGCCGCCCGAGCTGCCGCCCATGCGCGAGTGGTTGGTCCCGAGGGTGGGCGAACCCTCGACCCTAAACCCAACGGGGCCGGACGATCGGTCGTCCCGGGCCGAGGGAGAGAGTCCAAGCGAGAGGAGCTCGAATCTCATTGCCGACCACCAGGCATCTGCGAAGAAAGGCGGCGGCTCTCCGATGCGGAACTCTTCGCGTGCGAGCAAGATCGAGGCGCTGCGAGCGACCTACGGGGCGATAGAAGGCGCCTCGATGCGCGCGTCACAGCGCTCATCGAGAGCCGAGGGAATTCGGCCTCCTCCACAGGGCGACCGCTTGGTCGCCCGGGGCCGCATGTCCGAAACCGGCACACCGGCGCACCGGCGCGCCTCGATGGTGCAGCGCCTAGCCTCGTCGATGATTGAGGAGGGGGTGGAGGTGCCGACCTCGCCAGGTCGCCCCTGAGGGGTTCCAGCGGCAGCGCGGGGTCGCGCTGCCACTGAGCCTTGTACGTGTTTTTCGAGTCAACACAGTGACGGCAGACGAAAAGTCAAGTTGCCCATCCGGCAGCCGCTCGCCGACCCGTTACGGCGCGGTCCCCCCAGACGTCAGCAAGACCCCGAACGCCTCACCTTGCCCTACGCCATGGCCGAGGAAGCGCGCGAAAGCGACGTGACACGCCCGGCCGGTCGGAATGCAGGGAGCGATGCCTCCACAGCGTCCTCCTCCGTTCTTGAAGCGCTCGCTCGACAGATTGACGAGCTGATTCCGGGATCAGACGCCGCGTTGGAGGCAGAAGAGCTCCTCAGGAAGATGAGGAGCCTCGTATCCGCACCCCCGATGACGGCAAGGACGAGGCCGCCACGAAGCCACCACCGCCGCCGCTGCCGATGCCTACGCCGCCCGATCCGGCAGACGTCCCATTCCTACATCGCAGGCTGGACAGCTGGCCGACCTCGATCTAAGTCGCCCCCCTCCGCTGACCTCGTTGGAACTGCCGCCCCTCCCCGACTCGCAAGCGGCCCGTGGCGTCGCCGGCTACGCTGCGGCCCTTGCCGCCGATAGAGCCGGCCCCGCTGAAGTGGCCGCAGCCGCGGCCGCTGCGGCCCTGTCGTCCTCTGAAACAGTTGCGGAGGACGATGAGGCGATGCTCGACGACGACTATCGGCGCGAGGGATCTCGCTGGCGGGCCGACCTGGCGACCTACCGCGAGCGACTGGCGCAGCGTGTGATGAGGGCGTATGGGCTGGGGACGTGATAAATTTCAGCAACCTGCCGCTATTCCCATTTTCAGTCGTAGCCCCTCGCCGCCCCCTCTTCGCGCGCGGCGCGCTTTTCCTCCTCGACGTAGTTCCGACTCCCCTGACGGCGACAAGGCGGATTCGAGGCAGGTCGGAGCGGGGCTGGTCGTGGCAACGAGGCTCGAGGTGCGCCCGCCTTTGGCTCTTCTCGCCTGCTGCCCCGTGAGCCGTTTGCGCTTGTCGCGAGCGGTGCGGTCGCCAAGATTTCCTCGGCGCAGACGGGATTCTTCTCGGCGCTGCTCGGCGAGCCGCGCCGCCGCCGCCGCCGCGACGCGCGCCGCCGCCGCCACCTCATCAGTGGACGAGGGTGCGAGGACCTCATCTGGCCCCACCTCCGCGGCCTGCCTGCCCCACCCCCACTGGTCGTCCGCAGCCGCCGGCGCGGGTACCAGCAGGACCGAAGGGCCCGCCCTCAGGCCCGCCGCGCGCAGATCGGCAGTCGTGAGCTCGGGGGCGGTGGAGACCTTCCTGCCGGAGGTGGCCTTCCCAACGGGTGTGTCGGCGTCGGCATCGGTGTCACCGCTCGAGCCGCCGGACGACTCTGAGCCACTGCCGGAGTCACTGCCACCGAGCAATGCTGCCTCGTCGTCCATGCTGTTGGGCGACAGCTGCCTCGCGGGGCTGGACGGTCGGTCTTGCGCGGCTCCAAATAGGAGGTCGACTGAGAGACGATCTGCGCGCACTTCCTCGGCCGACGGCCCTCCTCGCTGTCACTGGGGTGGAGAAACTACCCCAGGTCATACACCACCGCTCAGGAAAGTCGACAGGCGAGACGGCGCGTGACGTCTTCGGCACCAGTGTTTCGACACGGGGCGGGCGTGGTCGGTCCCGCCGAGCTCCCGCCTCCTCGGCGTCCGAATCTTGCGTCGCACGATCGTTGCGATGGTTCTCGTCTCGCGTCAAGGCTCGCCGTGTGCGCGGTGCCCCAAAGAGCCCGGCCCTGGAGCATCAGTGCCGCGCCACGCTGCGCCCTTTTCTCGACTCGCATGCGCCACCGCCTCTTTCCAAATGATCTCTACGGGAACCTTGTGTCCATATTGTGCTCTTGGTCCCCGCCTCCATCCCTCCTATCTCCTCCACCGCGACCCCACCTCCGACCCTCTCTCGCCCTTGACCCTCCTGTCCCGCCCGCCTCAGTCAGCCGCGGCCGGGAGCCCCCCCACCGTCACGCCCCGGGAGCTGGCCGCCATGCACATCAAACAGGTTATCATCGAGGGCTTCAAGTCGTACAAGGAGCAGTTTGCGCTCGAAGAGTTCAGCCCTCGGCTCAATGTCGTCGTGGGCGCTAACGGGTCTGGCAAGTCCAACTTCTTCCATGCCGTGCGGTTTGTCCTTACTGACATCCACGTGCAGCTGCGTGCGGAGGATCGTCGATCTCTTCTCCACGAGGGCGCGGGTCACGCGGTACCGCGGGCGACAGTCGAGGTGGTCTTTTGCAACCGCGACGGCCGGCTCCCGATCGACCGGGATGAGGTGCGTCTCAGCCGCCGTGTCGACCTGCGGGGCGACTCCTTTTCCCTAAACGGCAAGGCAGTCAACCGCGAGGAGGTGCAGTCGCTCCTCGAGTCGGCAGGGCTCAGTCGGGCTAACCCGTACTACGTGGTGCAGCAGGGTCGCATCACGCAGATGACGACGATGACGGACCCCCAGCGCCTAGACCTGCTCAAGGAGATCGGGCGAGCGCGAGAGGGAGAGGCTCGACTGGCCCCACAGCCGCTGCTGCTCCCGCCGCTGTAGCGCCCACCGCCGCGACCGCCCACTCTCCACCCCCCGACCCACCGCTGTTCCTCTCCTCCCCCCCCCCAGGGGCACGCGTGTGTACGAGGATCGGCGCCGGGAATCGCTGCGTCTGTTGCGCGAGAGCGAGGGCCGGCGGGCGCAGGTCGCTGAGGTCGTTGCTGACCTCGACGGCAAGCTCACTGCCCTCGAGGACGAGCGGGAGGAGCTCAAGGCGTTTCAGGAGGTGGACCGGAAGCGGAGGGCGATGGAGTGGCTGACGCTGGACCGGGATCTGGCCGACACGCGGCGGGCGATTGAGGCGCTCGAGAAGGAGCGCTGTGAGGCCTCGGCAGCGGGGGCGGTGGCCGCGGCGACAGCCGACGAGGCGCGGGCCGCGGCCGAGGCGGCCGCCGGCCAAGCGCGAGGCCTGTCGACGGAGCGGGAGGCGCTTGTGCGCGAGAAGGACGAGGCAGCTGCGAAGCGGAGGGCGGCCGTCGAGGCCCTCGCGCGACTCGACCTCGAAGTGTCTGAGGCTGCCGAGGCGCGGAGCCGGACCGAAGCTGAGCGGGCGCGCCTCGCCGAGGAGGAGGACGCGCTGGAGGGGCGCCTGGCGGCAGCCCAGGCCACGCTGGCGGCGTCGACGTCGGCCGCTGTCGAACGCGAGGCGGAGGAGGCCGCTGCGCGGCGCGAGCTCAGCGAGCTGACGCGCCGCATGGCCACCCTCTATCAGCGCCGGGGTCGGTCCCAGCAGTTTGCATCGGCCCAGGAGCGCGACGTGTGGCTTCGTCGCGAGGGTGCGGCACTTGACGCGGCGGCCGAGGCAAAGGCTGGGGCCCTCAGAAAGGAGGAGGAGCGTGCTGCGGCGCTCCGCCGCGACGAGGCTGCCGGCCGGGCGCGGGCCGACGCGGCGCGTGAGGCCATGGCAAGTGTCGCCGACCGGGCCGCCGCCTCCCGCAGGCGTCGCACCGAGCTCGAGGACGAGCGTGATCGTCTCGCCGAGGCTCGCCGGGCAGCGTGGCGGGCGCAAGAGGATGATGCGCGTGCCCGCGCTGCCCTCGCTGACGAAGTCCGCGCCCGGCAGGAGCGGCTCGAGCGCACAGTGCCCCGCGAGGTCAACCGCGGCCTCGCGTCCGTCCGCCGCCTGGCCCAGGAGCACGCCCTCCCCGGCGTCCACGGCACCGTCCTCGAGCTGATTGACTGCGCCGAACACCTCCAGACTGCGGTTGAGACAGCCGCGGGCGGCGCCCTCCTCCACGTTGTTGTTGACTCGGATGAGACAGCTGCGCGCCTCGTACAGCTCCTCGCGCAGGAGCGCGGTGGCCGCGTCACCTTCATCCCGCTCAACCGGGTCCGGAGCGAGCCCGTGTCATTTCCGGACAAATGGGGTGACGGCGTCGTGTCACTTCAGTCGCTCCTTTCGTACGATGCCCGTTTCGAGCGGGCCATCGCCCATGTCTTTGGCCGGGCTGCTGTGTGCAAGGATCTCGATGTGGCTACCGCCGCGGCCCGGGAGACGCGGCTCAACTGTCTCACGATGCAAGGCGACCAGGTGTCGCGGCGGGGCGCCCTCACGGGTGGTTTCCACGATGCGCGTCGCTCGCGTGTATCGGCAGCACGTGGCCTCCGTGAGGCTCAGGCCCGCGTTGCGGCCCTCGGTGAGGCCGCCGCGGGGCGCGACGTCATTCTTCAGCGCGTGGAGCGCGACCTGACGGCGGCGTTGGGAGCGCTCGAGCGCCTTAAAGTCGAGTCGGGCCGTGCCAGTGAGGGCGTCGCCGACCGAGCAGCCGACGTTGACGAGGGTGAGGCCGCGGCGCGCGAGGCCGCCGCTGCTGCCTCGGCGGCCGAGCGCGCCTGCGAGGCCGTCCGCGCCGACCTCACCGACCTCCGCGCCCGGACGGCCGACCTCGAGGCGGAGATTGGTGCCCCATGGGGCGTGGGCTTGTCACCCGAGGAGGACGCCGAACTTGCCCGGCTGCAGAGCCGCGAGCGCGACCTTCAGGCAGCGGCCAACGCGGCCTTGGCGGCCGCCGTTGGGGCGCGTGCCGAGGCAGAGGCGGCCGAGGGGGACCTCTCTGGCAATCTCGGGAGGCGCCAGGCTGAGCTTGCGGCGCGGCGGGCGGCGGTGGCAGCGACCGAGGTGGCGACGGATTCGACGGAGGTCGTCGAGCGTCGCCTCGCCGAGGCGCGCGCTGCCGCTATGGCCGCCGCGGAACGCGCCGCCGCCGTTGCCGCCCGGCTCCAGGAGCTCGACGACGCCGCGGCCGAGCCCGCCAAGGCCGAGGAAAAGGCTCTGGCTGAGGCCACTGCGGCCGAGGCTGCCGCCGACGACGCCAGGCGCCGCGGCGACCGAGTTGCTCACAGGCGGTCGGCCGCCCTGGCCCGCCGAGATGACCTCGTCCGTCGCATTCGTGCCCTCGGGAGCGTCTCGGCCGACGCCTTCCAGGAGATGCACGCCATGACTCCTGAGGAGCTCGCTGAGGGGCTCCGCACCACGGCTGCCCAGCTCGCTGCCATGGGGCCGGTCAACCAAAAGGCCCTTGACCAGTACGACGGCTTTTCTGAGCAGCGCAAGGAACTCCGCAACCGCCTGGACAAGCTCATCGAAGGGGACGGTAAGGTCCGGAAGCTCATCGGCACCCTCGACCTACGCAAGCACGAGGCCGTCGAGCGCACCTTCAAGCAGGTAGCAAAGGCCTTCCGGGAGACGTTTGCCCAGCTCGCCCCTGGCTCGCGGGCTGAGCTTGTTATGGTCCGCCGGGTCGCCGTCGATGGTGCCGACGGTGATGCCGAGATGGACGGGGACGGGAGAGACGGTGAAGGAGACGGCGTTGGGGCCGACGCCGGCGGCGTTCTCGAGCGCTACAGTGGGGTCAAGGTCCGCGTTTCCTTTGGCCTGGGCGAGACTCTCGTCCTTCGGCAGCTGTCGGGTGGGCAAAAGACCTTAGTGGCCCTCGCCCTCATCTTTGCCATCCAGCGGTGTGATCCCGCGCCTTTCTACCTCTTTGATGAGATCGACGCGGCGCTGGACCCCCAGTACCGGGCGACGGTGGCGGCGCTGCTCAAGCAGCAGGCGCACGACCCCACTGCGCCGTCGCAGTTCATCTGCACGACCTTCCACCCGCAGCTGGCAGGGGCTGCAGACCGACTCTATGGAGTGTCGCACGCGCACCGGGTTAGCACGGTCGACGCCATCACGCGGGGAGATGCGCTGCGCTTTTTGCAGGCGGGGCCGGGCGACAGGGACGCGGCGCGTGACGCTTCGGACGCGGTGGCCGGTGGCGGGCGGGGTGGGGTACTGCGCAAGCGTCGTGCGGGAGTCGAAGTCGAGGAGGCGGCAGAACAACACGCCGAGGACGCGGCCATGGGGGAGGACGACGCCGTCGACTGATGATGTGACGCCTAGATCGTCATTGGCATGGGGGAGACGTGGGTTCGGTGCCTAGCATTGGCGCTTGAATGGAATCGTCTCGATCGAAACTCCTCCTGCTCACGCCCATTCGTCTCACTCAGCCGCTCAACCCTTCCGCGAGCTCATGCGCTTGGGCGGCGGCTCAGTATACCAGCAAACAATCTGGTCCACGCCGCCCGCCACAGCGACAACGTTGTTCCCCGCCCAGCAGACGCCCACGATGGGCGCCGACTGCCAAACGGCGTGGAGCTGGACGTCAAGCTCAGTCGCTCCCGGCGTTGGCGGGTTCCAGGCCATAACAGTCGCGTCCTCGGCGCACGAGAGAAGCGTGTCACGCTCCGGGTGCACGCAGAGCGTGGAAGCGAAGCGGCTGTGGGCGACGAACTCGGCGAGGGGCGCAAGGGTCGCAGCGCTGCGCACAGCCACAGTTCCATTGGACGTGAGGACACCGACCCAGTTGCCACGGAGCGCGAGACCCGCGACGCCCATGCCCTCGCCAAGACCCCTTTCGGGGTCGATCCCGGGCGCATCTGCCCCGACCATAGGATCGGGTGCTCTAGTCGCGACTGCCACCGCCGTGCCATTGGCGCAGTCAACGTCCCAGACGGTCACATCGCCAGCGTCGTTACCCGACACCAACGTGCTCCCCGCCCCGTCGGGCGAAGCCCCGCCCTTCCCTCTGCCCCCGCGTCCTTGTAAGTGTGACGTCAGCACCGTCACCGGCACCTCAGACGCCAAACCGCCAGTGATGCACTCTCCGGGCGAGAATCGGCCCTTGGCGTCGACCTTGAAGAGGTATATGAGGCCTGCGTTGGTCCCAAGTGCGAGGCCCTCGGACCCGTCGGTGCCGCGCACAAAACATACGCACGTAGCCTCGTGAGGCGCACCGGTTGGGCCACTGTACGAAGAAGGAATGGGCCAAAAGTACCGCAATCCGCGACGGTCACCAGTTCCCTCGTACACTTGCAGGCCAAGGGACGTGGCTAGCGCGATGAACGGACCGCCCCGTAGCACGCACGCACACAGGCCGAGGACCCGCCTCACTGTTTCCTCGGGACCGCCCTCTAGCTGGCAGACCTCGCGCGCCCGGGCGATGGGGCGCCCTTTACTGTCGCAGTCAGCTGGGTCGCCGCCCTCGAGGACGGACGCCAGGTCAACCTCGATCACGGACGTCTGGTAAAAACGACGAGGCGAGAGACGATCGTGGGGAGAGTGAAAAAGGAGATGATGGAAAATTCTCGGGATTGCCGTACGTGGAGGACGGCCGGCTACCACGGGAGGAGGGGCGTGATGACAAACGCCGGCGCACCGCCTTCACGGCCGGGCTTTTTCGTCGTCTCGCCGCGGCTGAGCTCGGGAAGACGCGACCGCACACGACGCTTCATGCCTGCTACATCGCCTCGCCTTGTGCGAATACATGAGCTTACCGTCCAGGTAGCACAGGTTTCCTGGCTGCGGCGACGGCGCCACCCGTAGCTTGGTCGTCGTGCGCCGACTTTCCAGCAGCGCCGTCTCCCCCGTCATCGCGCCACTCTGCTGGCGCGCGCCGCACCTCGGGCGGGCGGTCGCGGGCTGGCTGGTCGGGGGGAGTGGGCGGGGAGTCGTGGAGAGCGATGTGAGTTTACACAACGGCCGCCGCGGCCATGACCGCCATGACCGCTAGCAGCGCTCCAGTGACCCCAACGAATAGCGCCGACGACTCGTCCTCGCAAGCTCCGCTCTGGAGCACGGCCACCTGTCCGTCTAGTGAGGCTCGAACGGCGAGCTCGAGTCGACCCGCGGCATACGGAGGAGCGTATCCGCCTTCGCACCTGTCGCCGCAAGCCCGCCTGGTGACTTCGCCCGGGTCTGCCGTCTGCCAAGTCGAGACCCGGACGAGGTACCACAGCTCCGGCACCAGTCGAACGCGGACGGCGGCTCCAAGGGCGCGGCCCGTGGTCGGATCACGGCAACCCGGGCGCGACGTAGAGAGGTAAGCGACGGGAGCCCCCAGGTCGACCGAGGCCCCGCCATCGGCGTCCCGCCACGCCATCTCGATCCCACAGGACTGCTCCACCACGGCCCAGTCGGGGTCATCGTCGCCAGTTGGTAGACCAGGGGGATCAAAAGCATCAGTGCGCCCGAGATCGCACGCACCGGGGCGCCCGGAAAAGACGGTAAGCCCAGTGGGAAAGAGGGCGGCACTGCGACAGGTGTCGATGATGACTGAGCACTCATCGAGGTTGTCTGGGCACCCCGTCGTCGCGCTCAGCGCAAACCACACGTCGGGACCCGCTGGCGGATCAAGGGCTGCGTCAAGCGAGCTCGCGGCGGCGTGTCCCGTCTGAACGGCACGGGCGGGGCAGGCGCTTGGGCTAGGGCCGGCATCTGAGCCGGGGAGGGCGAGGGCGAGGTCGGCCACCTCATATACGTAGGCCTGGGCCGACGACACGGGCCACGGGGTCGCGGTAGTAGGCGTCATTGCGGGAAGGGCAGCCGCAAGAGTGCCGTCGAGGACAACAGGCCGAGAGGCAGATGACCCAAGCGGGGCACGGCGGTCGACAAAGGCGACCGACCGGAGGCCACCATCGAGGAGGGAGTTGGCTGACGATGTAAGTAGATCCAGAAAAGCGACGGGCCCCGCGCCACCGGCGATAGGGCCGCGAATCTTGCCGCCGCCAAGGATGTCGCCAAGGTTCCCAACACGCAGCGACACAGTCTCGCCCACTGCGCCGCTGTGGACGACCTCGACCGACGTCCCAATACTTGCGCCGTTCCCGTCAAGGAAGGCCAGGCCGGGGTCGTCGAATGCATCCCCATCGCTCCGGCGGTCATCCCAGGACCGGGGCGCGAGGGTGGCGCGCAGCGTCACGGGCATGTCAATGTCGTGGTCTGCGGCGCTCACCGAGAGGCCCACAGAGACAGTCCACGACGTGGCCCCCCCGTCTTCGACGTACACCGTGCCGGACGAGCTCGTCAAGGCGCCCGCCGTCACCGAGACGGTCAGAATGCCGCGGTCGAGGCGCGCGGGGATGTTGACGCATGGTCCGCCCGTGTCCTCACCTGCAGCACACTTCATGTCGCCCACGAGGGCGAGGCGCGTCGTTAGGGCAGGCGCGCGGGCCCCTGCGGCCGATGGCCAGACCCATTTCGACGTGGACCAGTCAGCCAGGTACCCGGAGCTGCCAGTCGGGGGTGGCGTATGACCGCGCACAGCGGACCCAGCAGCACGCACCACGGCACGGCGGGCGGCGTAGGCTCCGACGTTTGGGTGAGCCGACATGTGCACTGCCACAAGCCCAGCGACAAGGGGAGAGGCGAAGGACGTTCCCGTCTTCTTGGCGAAGCGATCGCTTCCCGGGCACTTCACTCTGTCGCCGCAGGCACCCCAGACGTCCACGCCCGGGGCAAAGAGATCGACACAGGGCCCGATGTTGGATGCGGCCCGGACTTTGTCCTCCCGATCGGATCCACCGACCACAAGCGCCGTCGTGTATGGGGGGTAGGCGTACTCACAAGCATCGAGCCCGTCGTTGCCCGCGGCAATGACGGAGACGACGCCAGCGTCGGCCAGCAGGTTCACGAGGCGCCCCTCAGTCGCCAATGAGCCGGGGAATGCGATGGACATGTTGACGACGCCCGGCTGGCCTGCTGGGTGCTCGTCAAGAATGGCACCCAAGGCGGCCGTAAAGACAAGAATCGAGGAGTCACCGTTGGCCCCGACAGCTTTGACGTTGCGGACGAGGGCGCCGGGGGCAACGCCGGTCCGGAGGCCCGCTGCAGCACTGGCGACGAGCGTCCCGTGACCCTCCCACGAGTCGTCGCACGGATTGACCACCCCCGCTGCGAGGTCCGAGGAGAAGAGGGCGCAGTAGAGGTCGGTGACACGCGTACCCCCGGATCCGTCCGAGAACTCGTCGTGGTCCCGCCGCACCCCGGAGTCGACGACGTAGATGTACACGCCCGACCCGACTGCGCTCTGCGAAAAGGCGCCGTCCAGGCGTGAGGCGCCAAGCGCCACGACAGAGTCTTCGTTCTCGGGTAAGCGGCTCGCCGACCAACCGGTGGGAGACGCAACGACAGGGCCGTCGAGCCTGTCCAGTGCCCAAAGGTCGACTGTGTCGGCGCCCTGCGCGAAGGAGCTGCCGCGTGTTGTCTCGGGCCACGTAGCTGCCCGCCGCCGTGCAGGGTCCGGAGGCGGGGCGGCAGCGACGTATCCAGATTCCTCCGGAGCGTCATATCTCACGGCGAGGTCGGCCTCGAGCCGGAATACGGCGGCGCCGCGTCGTACCGTCCACGCTTCGGCAGCGCGCCGCGTCGCGGCAAGGCCCGAGGCCAGAACGTTGCGTCCCCCAGCGCGCACCTGGGCCGTGCAGAACGCGCCTTCCTCATTGTCCTCGCACGCAGCTGCGACATCCTCAAATGCCACGCCGTCAGCCCACCACACGACCCACGAGAACACAACGTTGTCATCAGTTGCCTCGATGTTGTCCTCGGCGGCGCTGCGGCGCCCTACGCAGTGGGGAGAGAACGACACGCCGGGAGCAAACGGGTGTCCGAGACGCAGGCCAGATCCTTCCTCGATCGCGGATTCTCGCTCCACGCGCATCGGGCAACCCTCGGTGAGGCCGCGTCGATGAGGTCTGCAGGGGTTGGGCGGACAGTGTTGGACGAGGCCAGCAGAGCGAGCCCGGACGCGTGAATCCGCCAGACGAAAGCTAAAGCCCTCCAACATGCTCGCCTGATCTCTGAAGCTGCGCTGCATCTCACCAAAGCAAGCGCTGACGCCGCAAAGAGCCAAACGAGGAGCACAGAAAATGGCACAGCCGTAGCAGCTGTCCGGCTCAGTTTCCTACGACCCTCCCGGGGCATTAGGCGCCGGCTACCCTTCCCGATAAACCCGAGGATCGGGTGGTGAGTGGCGCAGGTGGCAGGTGAGCTTCAGAGCCCCGCGGAAACTCACTTTCCACTCTCCGTAGGAATGGGGATGACAACTTTTGACCTCTCCCGCCAAACTACGGGACCGTGAACGCCGCTGGCGGTATGGGATCCGAATTCTGCGACCGAAGTTCCTCACCAGACCGTCGATTGCGCTCCCGCTCCCGGTCTCGCTCTCCGGTCGGGCGCGGCGGCGGTGGCGGCAGTGGCGGCGAGGTTGGTCTGGGAGGGGGTCCCGCCGCGACGGCTAAACCTGGTCTCGCCGATCGCCTCACAGCGTGGCGCGCGTTGGCCGAGGCGCGACGAGGGAGCGTCGGACTGGCGGTCGGAGGCGGAAGAACCGCTGTCGGCGGCGCAGCAACGACTGAGGCCGATGGTGCCGCCACGTTGACGCACGTCGTTGCTGACTGCGGTGGCGCGGTGGGCACCGACCCCGGCTCGGTCTCCGGCGTCCTACCTGTCCGCCACCGCGCGACCTGGGCGCCGTCGTTCGTGCCCGGCGCTCCAGCGGCTTCGGCAAGCGATGCCTTGGCCATGGCGTCTGCTGCGGCAGCTGGTGTGGCGGCGGCGGCGGTGGCGGCGGCTGGCGCGGCGCCGCAGCCAGCCGCTCCCGACGACGACGACGGGTCTCCCGACGAGCTCGACGCATTCATGGCGGAAGCCGTCCTTCCCGAGGTTCGCGAGCGCGAGCGAGTGGAGGCAGAGGCTGCGGCTGAGGCGCGCGCAGCCCTGGCCCGGCGTCTCGCAGCAGGAGGCCGCGTTCCCCTCCTAGCCGAGCTCGAAAAGGACGACGAAGACGAGACCCCCGACACCACGGTGGAGGTCGACGCCAAGCGCATCAAATTCGTGATCGGGCGAGGGGGGAGAGGGGGGATGGAGGTTGGGATGGGGCAGGGATGGGGCATTACTCTGCATGCTGATGCTCCACACCTACACCTGCGCCAACACCACCACCGCCCACCCGACCACTCTCCCCGTACCACTCTTTTTGTCCCTCCCGCCCGTCCGCGACAGGCCCGGAGGCGAAAAAATTCGCGAGATCGAGAAGCTCTCGGGTGCACGCGTGCAGGTGGTGCGTTCCGAGGCTGCCCTGACCCAGGCCTTTGGCGTGGGCGCACGCACAGCTGGGGCGGCGGCGGTGATGGCCGAGAGGGAGGCGGCCCGCGCTGCTGCCGGGATCTTCGTCGATGGAGGCGGCAAGGGCAAGGTTGAGGAGGCAGGCAAAACTATTACCGCTGGCGGTGTCACCACAGCCGCCGACCCCCGGCGGTTTGCCGAGGAGGCCCTCGCCGCCGCGCGGCGTGCCAGTGGGGCGACGACAGCTGCGGCACGTGTGGCGGCGATCACCCACGCCCCTGAACATAACGCTCCCTTCGTGACCATCCACATCTACGGCACTGCTGAGGCATGCGACCGGGCTCGGGAGCTGGTTGCGGACGCGGCCGCCGGTCTCGAGGCCAAGCGCGACAGGTTGCGGCAGAGGGCATATGACAAGAAGCGCGAGGCACGGAGGCGGGCGCGCGAGCTCTACTGGCAGCGGCACCGGGCCGACTATGAGGCCCTGGGATGCACCCCAGGCACGCCCAAGTCGCAGCTCCGGAAATCCTACCGCGCCCTTGCCCTCAAGTGGCACCCGGACAAGCACGGGGGGTGCGCGGCAGCGGCTGCCAAGTTCCAGATGATCCAGGCCGCTTTCGACGCCCTCATGTCTACTGACGAGTCCGAGAGTCAGGCGCAGCTGCCAAGCCAGGCAGGGGGGGGGGGGGGGGGGGGGGAAGAGAAGGACGATGAAACCGATTTAACTGTGTTAATCCCATTCACTCCCATCCCCGCTCCCCCCATCCTCCGGCAGCACTGACTTGGCGCCGTGGGCGGCATTGTATTCGTCGTAGCGCACAATGTCGCTGGGCTTGACGCTAGGCTGCTGCACGCGCACGGCGCGTCGAAAGTCAGCGAGAACGACAGGTCGTAGATCCTCCGCCATCAGAGCCGCAGCGGCGGCGCCTGAGCCCTCACCTGGCGACGGTACCCCAGGGGCGCCGCCCTCTCCCCCAGACTTGCGGCCCCGGGCGAAGGCGTCGCGGACGGGACCCTGGCACGCTTCCTGAACGAGGTGTCTGAGGTCGCTTCCCGAGTAGCCGTGGGTGCGCTCAACGAGGCGATCAAAGTCGGACTCAGAGAGGTCGGACGAGATGCCGCGGAGGGCGCCAGCCATGAGGGACCGCCGTGCCGTGGGACAGGGTAGAGGCAGGTAAAGCTGCTTGGGGAGCCGGCGCCGCGCGGCCTCGTCCAGCTCCTCAGGCCGGTTTGTCGCCCCCACAACGAGCACCCGGCGGCTCGCCGACTCGGGTCCGACGCCCTCCATCTGCACGAGCAGCTCGGTCTTCATCCGCCGCGACGCCTCATGCTCGCCACCGTCGCCGCGGCGGGCACTGAGCAGGGCGTCGATCTCGTCAAGGAAGATGACCGAGGGCTCGACAAGACCCGCCACTGCAAAGAGGGTCCGCACGAGCTTCTCCCCCTCACCGATCCACTTGCTCGTGAGAGATGACGCGCTCACGGAGAAGAAACGCGCCTTGACGTTTGTGGCGACGGCTCGGCCCAGCAGACTCTTGCCCGTGCCGGGCGGGCCAAAGAGGAGGACGCCGCGAGCGGGGCGTCTGGCACCCGTGAAGAGGCCAGGGTTGAGAAGGGGCCACACCACGAGCTCCTGAACGAGGCTCTTGGCCTCCTCCTGGCCCGCAATATCGTCCCACCGCACGCCGTGCGAACCGTCGGTGGGCAGGCATTCGGCGCAGACGAGATCGATGAGGCGCGGCTCGAGAGAGGCCAGCTCCTTGGGCAGGGGGTCGGCTACCGACAGGCCCAGGACAGCAAGGCTGGCAGGTGCCAAGCCTGACGCCGGCTTGTCAGCGTCGCCACCCTGGGGCTCGCGGGGCGGAGCCTGGGCCTGGCCGTTGCCGTGACCGCCGCCAGGAGGGCCGCCACGGGGAGCAAGGGGCGGGACAAAGCCTCCGCGGACGCCAGGACCGGTGGTGCCCTTGCAGCCGCCCACGGCGCCATTGGCAGCTGCCGCAGGAGCACTGGCTTTCCCGCGGCTCCGGCCCTCTTCCTCCCGCATCCGCTGGCCCGCTGTGCGGAAGAGCGCTGCGCGCGCGTCTCTGACGGCCTCGACCGTGGGAGGGGGGTCGTGTGGAAGGCCACTCACGCCGGCAGCTGCAGCAACACGGCCCGCGACGCCCACATATCCATTGGGCCCCACCGGTGCTGCAGGAACCGGGGGACCCCCCGCCCAGGGACCCTCCTTCGGCGCCCACGCCCCGCCTCCGCGCTTGGCGTCCGCTGCAGCGGCGGCGGCGGCAAAGACAGGCGCAGGCCGGGGGGGGGGGGGGGGGGGGCGGCGGCGGGGGCCGGGGGGGGGGGGGGGGGGGGGGGGGGGGGGGGGGGGGGAGGGGGGGGAGGGTTGGGGGGGAGAGGAGGCCACGTTATCAGGCAGACGACGATCAGCGCGCGACCGCGTCGACGTCGGGCCGGGAGCGACGAAATCACGTCGTACCACCCTCACGGGTCGGCGGGCGCTCGAGGGTTTCGCGCGCGCGCCCTCCTCGCGCCACTCCTCTCCGCCGCGAACGTCGCCACGATGGCGAGCACCGTCTCCCGGTCGCCGGCGTTCCTCTCGGCCGCCGCGCGCGCGGGCGCGCCTCGGTCGGCGCGCGCTCGCGCGGGCGTCCGCGCGCGCTCGGCGCGCGGCGCCGTCGATCGCGGT
>Ga0181576_10000395_pt1 | contig 31593 bp, 24 predicted proteins | sample 101ome_22_FD_132464 | JGI IMG/M metagenome (GOLD analysis project Ga0181576, IMG submission 132464) | Coastal salt marsh microbial communities from the Groves Creek Marsh, Skidaway Island, Georgia - 101412BT metaG (megahit assembly) | ecosystem: Environmental > Aquatic > Marine > Intertidal... | reverse complement strand
TTTAACTCAGCCACCACCGTACCTACGCTGATAGCTGTTTGAACCAATCGTTGGTCAGGTTCCCCAGGCTCTGCGCCGCGATTGCTCCCACCGCCAATGAACATCAGTGCAGTGTCACTCATCACTTTACGAGGAACAGTCACCGTGAGCCAGTGCTTCCAAATGGGCCTGTCGACTTCCTCTTCAGTCAACCACTGCTGTGAGGTCATCTCCAGAAAATGCACCGTTGCCTCGCCTGCCGGCACACTGCTGAGGACGCGCCACGCATAATGAGGGTCCTCCTTGTAGACATAACGATCCAAGGCCGTGCCATCGGGCACACGAGCATGGCTGACCTGAGCCAGCATGAGGGAGGATTGGAGCAGCCCAACAAGGATTGAGCCCATGGCGAGTTGGTGCAAAGAATGTTTCATTTCAATGAGGTTTTAGCCTGAATTAAAAGTGGGTTTAAGGGCTGGTCAGTGCATCTCGACATCACAATGGCCAATACCGCCGACGTAAAAATTGAATTGCACATTGGGATGCAGCGCAAGCAGAGACATGGGAACAGCGGTATCAGCCAGTCCCTTGGAAATCATCAGCGTGGTCAGGCGCTGACCAAAAGGATTGTCATGGGTCCCAGCATGCCAAATGGACACCTTGTCCGCTTTCCACGTTTCTCTGGGCCCCACTGTGATAGCCTGAGTGGGCACCATGGAAATATTCCCACCCCCAGAGGTGCGCGCGTTTTGTGCGATGGTGAGCGGATGAAGCTCCACCACTCGAGTGCCCAGTTTGAGGTATTTTTCTGGGGAAGGAGGCTCATGGCGATGAGGTCCACGACGTCGAGGAGGATCATTGAACGCCCAGTGTTTGACATCCCCCTGACCGCCCTGCATCAGCGCACAGCGCACGCCCTCCCAACTACCTAGGAAATCTCGAGTATCTGCCTTCGGAAAATGCAGGTGCTCTTCAGGCATACGACGAGATCGGGCGATGCGGTTGAAACATAATTCCCGATCAGCTCGTTCAAAACTCAGTGGGTGAGTCACATCCACCTCCTTGCCATCGACACACCATTCATCCATGCCCCAGAAATGCCCGTGCCTGATGTCCACATCAAGTGAGTTGACCAGGCGGGCTACCAAGGGCAGCTGCTCGGTTGGCCCGATCGGGCCGCAGATACCTACTGGATTGTCTGGTGTCGAAGCCTTCCAGGCATCGAGGTACTCCAGCGCCTCTGCTAAATAAAAATCCTCTAGGGTATCGTAAAACACAACCTTGAAACCGGGTCGGCTCAGACCCTTCAGCTGCCTTGGGGTCAGGGCAGCAGCCTCCCGAACAAGGGATGCATCAAGGGTCGTGTAATCCCACCAATCCGGAGCGATCTGACTAGGTTTACGAGGCATGGTAGCGCCATAGTTGAAGGGAGGCTCGAAAAGGTCAAGTCTGGCTTACGTCATCGAAAGGGATACTTCAGCGCGGGGGCTCTTAAGGGCGTTCCCAGTCTGGCTTGCGATGACGGGCGCAGACGATACAGACCTAAGGCTTTCAGGTGAGCGATCACACGATCGGGTCGATCTGACTGAATGTAATCAGCTCCTGCCTCAATGGCCCACTTCATGGCAGATACGGTGTCAGCACCGCCCAGGCAATTAACAAAAGCCTCCGTCCCATGAAGGTGGGCCAGGCTTATCCCCTTCTCACTAACCGCATGCCAGTCAAAATTGATCAACGCCGGTCGAAGCGTGCGCGCCAAGGTGGGCACCTGAAGAGGGAATTCCGCCGAGGGCCGGATACGTAGGCCAGGTTCCAGCTGAGCCACCTTCTCACATCGCTCCCAATTGCCGTGCAGGGTGCAAGCCTCGACCATGTCATGGGCACGCACCACTTGCAGCAGGTCCCCTAGGTCTCCCTGTTTGTAATCCAGATCCGGATCGATCCGACCTTTCATCACCTTGAGAGCCTCATCCAGGGTGGGAACTCGGATCACCTCTTCACCCTCGTGGTGAATCATCAGATCGCGCAGGGCCTCAAGATTAAAATCACGTACCAGACCAGACCCATTAGTTGTCCGGTCAACCCTCTCGTCATGCATCAGGACAAGATGGCCATCTCGAGTCTGACGGATATCGATTTCAATCAGATCAGCCCCTACCTCAATGGCTTTTTCAATCGCTTGAAGGGTGTTCTCTGGAGGGCCGAGAAGAGCTCCGCCCCGGTGCGCCACCACCCTGACACCGGGCCACTGATACCGAGGTTTCCAAGCTCCCTGTTTCAACTCGTAAACCGCCAAGACCCGTCCATGCGTCCGGTGAATGATGACCTTGAGCTGAGTGTCATCGACCTGACCCAGCACCTGGTAGCGGGGTTCGGTTCCATCGGTCAGGGGCTCAACGGAATCAAAAACCCCACCCGTCACGATTTCAGCAATGTGAACTGCCTCCAGAGGAGAGACCTGAGCCGGCACTTGATCACCAAGCAGGATGCATGCAAGCGCTGGCTGAAGAAGAGTCAGGACAAGAAAGCGAACCATTCTGTTAGGCTAGTCGGGGGGCTGAGCCCGGTCCAGGCTTTTGCCATGGCGCCACGAGTCAGCGTGATGCAGGGTTCATCGAACCACCCAAGGCTTAAATTAGGCATTGAGTTGTGGGTCAAACATCCCTATCCAAGAGGCAGACAAAGCATGACGAAAGGGCAGCATGATGAGCCCCATTCAAACTCAAGATTCTAACAGTAGCCAAGGCAAGTCCCTAAGGTGAAACTCACTGACCTCAGAGGTATCCTTCAATACATCCCCCGTTTTCGGGACAAGATTTTTGTGATCAGTCTTGATGGGGCTGTTGTCGAGGGGGAAAACATCGGCAACCTCCTTCTGGATATCGCCTTGCTGAGATCCCTCAACATTCAGCCAGTGCTGATCCATGGGGCGGCCTTGCAGATCCAAGAGCGAGCAACCCAGCAAGGACTCACACCCAGTGACTGTGAAGGCCATGGTATCACCGACTCAGACACCCTTCGCCTGGCCATTGAATCTTCCAACATGGTCGCTCACACCTTGCTTCAGGGGCTGGCAAGTGCCGATTTAAGGGCGGCTTCAACCAATGCCATCGTGGCTCACCCCAAAGGCATCATCAAAGGCGTGGACCAGCAATTCACTGGAAAGGTAGAACGCGTCGACCATGTTCTCCTGGAAACCCTCATTGGTCAGGGCATTGTCCCGATCATTCAGCCCCTGGGATTCGACGGCGAAGGACGCACTTTTCGTGTCAACTCCGATTCGGTTGCCGTGGCGGTCGCCAAGGCGCTCAAAGCAGCCAAGCTCATTTTCATCACCACTCAGGATGGTTTGGTTTTTGATCAGGAACTCATCCGAGAGATGGCAGTCAATGACCTGGATCAACGTCTGGAGAGCCAGCCTCAGTTATTCACCTCAGGCAGCCTCTCCAAGGCGCTGCATGCTGCGGAAGCCTGCCGATGGCACGTACCAAGAGCCCATATCATCAATGGGAGCATCGATGAAGGCCTTCTGGCTGAAGTTTTTTCCAATGAAGGCATCGGAACGCTCATCTACGCCAACAAATATCAGCAGATCCGCCCAGCTAAGAAAAAAGATGTCGCAACCCTGCTTGCCATGACCCGCGCTTCGGTTGCCAAGGAGGAACTGCTCAGGCGCACGCGCGCTTCCATAGAAAAGCATATCGGGGATTATTATCTTTTCGAAACCGATCACCATCCCATCGGGTGTATCGCCTTGCATCCATACCGGGAATCGGAAACCGGAGAACTTGCTTTCCTTTACGTCAACGCCTCTCATGAGAATGAAGGGATTGGTAAAAAGCTCATGCAATTTGTCGAGGAGCGGGCACGGGCCATGAAGCTCAAGCAAATTTTCCTGCTTTCAACCCAGGCCTTTGCCTACTTCCAGACCCAGGGCGGGTATCAGGAAGGCCATCCCGACCTACTGCCTGCTGCTCGACGACTCAAATACGACCAGAATGGCAGACGTTCGAAAATCCTTTACAAGGAACTGAGCTAATCAACCCCCGCATTGCGCCGAATCGCGCATGGCGTGATCGATCAACACCAAGGCTGCCATCGCTTCCACAATCGGCACAGCCCTGGGCAGCACACAGGGATCGTGGCGTCCCCTCCCCTTGAGCGAGGTATTCTCAAAGTCCTGATTGACCGTATCCTGTTCGTGCATGACTGTCGCGGTGGGTTTGAAAACGGTCCGAAAATAGATGGGCATGCCATTGGAGATGCCTCCCTGAACGCCTCCTGAGCGATTGGTCGTGGTGGTGACTTGGCCTTGGTCATCAGCCCGGAAGGCATCGTTGTGCTGAAGACCTGTCAAGGAGACACTCTCGAACCCGGAGCCTACATCGAAGCCCTTACAGGCAGGAAGGCTCAGCATCGCCTTGGCCAGATCGGCCTCCAGCCGATCAAAAACCGGACTTCCCCAACCCACCGGAGCTCCCCGCACCACGCATTCAACAATGCCCCCGACACTGTCCCCTGCCGATCGGATGGATTCAACACGCTCAATCATGGACTCGGCAGCGGCTGCATCAGGGCAGCGCACGATATTGGCTTCGACTTCTTCCCGCTGGACACTGTCGATGGAAACTTCCGCAACAATTTCCTGGATTTGTTTGACGTAGCCAACGATCTCAACCCCGTAGGCATCATGGAGGATTTTGCGAGCAATGGCTCCGGCGGCCACTCGACCGACCGTTTCCCGCGCACTGCTGCGCCCTCCCCCGTGGGGATCACGAATCCCATATTTGGTTTCGTAGGTAAAATCGGCATGAGAAGGGCGAAATTTGACTGCCATTTCGGCGTAGGCCTCTGGACGAGCATCCTTGTTGCGCACCCACATCATGATGGGGGTTCCCAGGGTTTTGCCTTCAAAAACCCCTGAAAGGATTTCGACCTGATCGGCTTCCTGGCGAGGCGTGACAATCTTGGACTGACCTGGGCGACGACGATCCAGTTCGATCTGAATCTCTTCGGCGGTGATGGGCACACAAGGCGGACAACCATCTACAACCACACCAACGCCACCACCGTGGGATTCCCCCCAGGTGGCAATTCGGAATAACTGACCGAACGAATTACCCATGGATCAAGCATGATTAAAAACTCAACCAAGGTCAATGGCCAGCAGTAGTCCCCTCTAGCCGATGGTTTTACATTCTATTCGCGGGGCCATTACAAAAGAAACGGATTGTTGTAGTTGCAAGATCAGAAAAAATGGCCAAAATCTTTAGTAAAGGCTGTTTAAACAACAATCTGGATTGAATGGACCATCCTATGAAACATAAGATCCCACTTCTAAACCTCGCCCTCCGTTGCCTGATCGCCACTGCTTGCATCGCGATCGAGCCCCCAAACATCCAAGCTCAAGGGCAGGACTTCAGGGCCTCCATCGGAAGCCCAGCCATCGGCCCGGTCTCCAAGAGCAAACAGCTTCAGCTTCCTTATATTACTTGGGGTGGCGATGTGGCCACGTTTCATGCAAACGGGGGTTTGCAGACTACCCAAGGATCCATCTTTGCACAGCAGGGACTCTCCTTCGACATGCAACCTGCAGATGATTTTGCCCAGCAAATCAGGGATTACATGTCAGGAAAATCCCCTTTCCTGCGCGGCACCTTTCGCATGATGGGCCTGGCCTCTGAAATCATCGGTAAGGACCCACGCACCAAAGGGGTCGTCATCCTGCAGATGACCTGGTCAGCTGGCGATCACCTGGTGGCCAGACAGGGGCTCAAGACCCTTTCCGATCTCAAAGGGAAAACCATTGCCATTCAGCAAGGCGGCCCCCATGTCGGCATGCTTGATGACATCCTCAAAACCGCCCAACTAAGCTGGTCGGATATACGTCTTATCTGGGCCAAAGATCTCACCGGCAGCAGTGATTCCCCAGCCGAAATCCTACGAAACAACCCTGCAGTGGATGCTTGCTTTGCGATCACCCCCGACATGCTGGGCCTGTGCGGCGGGATAGATGCCACGGGGACTGGAGCTGAAGGGACCATTCAAGGCGCTCACGTCCTGGTTTCAACAGCCGAGTTGTCACGATCCATTGCTGATGTGTATGTCTGTCGCAAAGATTTCTTTGATGCCAATCGCGATCTCATCGACAAATTCGTGGCGGGCTACCTCAAAGGCTGCGAAGAACTCATCGACCTAAAAAACAAGTATGAGGCAGGCGGCTCAGCTGAGTATGAGCGCATCCTGACCATGGCCCAGAACATCTACGGCAAAGAGGTCATCCCCGTTTTGGAGGAAGGTCACGGACTGGTATCGGACTGCACCTTTGCCCTCTACCCAGGCAACGTCAACTTCTTCACCCAACAGGGTAATTTAACAGGATTTGAGTCTTTTCAACAATCAGCTCTCAACCTGGCTGTAAGCCAAGGCTACGCCAAAGAAAAAATGGGGCTGCTCCCTTCCGGACTCAACTACCAATCTGATCGTTTCCTTAAATACCTGACCAAAACCACCATGGAACGCGGGGAGCGATTCAGGGCTGAAGCCGTCTTGGAAGAAATTGAGTTGCTCAGCTCAGGCGGTGAACTGGATGAAAAGACCATCTTGAGTTTCACCATCAATTTCGAGCCCAACCAGACCGGCTTCAGCGCAGTACAGTATGGGGCTGAGTTCCAGCGTGTGATAGAATCGTCGCAACGATTTGGCAATGCTGTCATCGCCATCCGAGGACATTCTGATCCCACCAAAACCTTATTGGATTTAATCAAGGCAGGTTCCCAAAAAGGTATCCTCAAACGATCTGGATCCAGTGGCAACTACCGTTATTCACTCAGAGGAAGACCTCTGGATCTTGAGGCAACACGTGACTTGGTCAGCCTCATTGAGGCTGGCTCCTTTGACGGAGCCAGCGACCACAATCCTCGAGAAACTATGCAGGCAGCGCTCAATCTTTCCAAACAACGTGCAGTGGAAGTCTTGAAGGCCATCACTGACTACGCATCCAGCAAGGGAGTCGAGATGGACGCCAGCCAAATTCAGCCTGTCGGAGTCGGCATCCGCGAACCCTTTGTCGCCAAACCAAGCAATTTAAACGAGGCCAAGCAAAACATGCGAGTCGAGTTCAGGATCATCCGCGTTCCTGCCGAAGCAACCAATGCTTCGGATTTTGACTTTTGAGCCCCTCCCCCATCGGGAGACGCAACCAGTACATCCACGAACCGATGAAGCCACAATCCATCCTATCCTCCATGAGATCATGGACCTCTTGCTTGGGGCCTTCAGCTTTGATTGCCTTTTGTCTGACTTGCAGCAACGAAGGTTCGATGACTTTGTCCGCCCAGGAGTCCATTGATCAGGTCGTGATTGTCCTGGACGCTTCAGGCTCCATGAAGCAAACCATGCCTGGGAGCCAGATGCAGACCAAGATGGACGCCGCCAAGGATGCCCTGATCGATGTGCTAAGCAACATCCCCCAAACCACGCACATTGGTCTACTGGTATTCAGTGCCTCGAACCTTCGGGATGACTGGGCTTATCCTCTTGGCCCCCGAGATGACAATCGCCTTTTACCGGCGATCCGATCGATCGACCCCAGCCGAGGGACGCCATTGGGTGAATACATCAAGAAAGGGGCCGATCGACTCCTTGAAGCACGCGACCGTGCGTTTGGTTATGGCACCTACCGTCTACTTGTGGTCACCGATGGAGAGGCCAGCGATTCCGACTTGGTCGACGACTACACACCTGATGTACTGGCTCGAGGGATTCGGGTCGATGTGATTGGCGTGGCCATGGACCAGGATCACACGCTTGCCACCATGGTGAATACTTACCGCAGAGCCAACAATGCAGCAACGCTCAAGCAAGCGATTGCCGAAGTCTTTGCTGAAGTCAGCACACAGGACCAATCCACCACGCAGGAGGATGCTTTTTCACTGCTTGAAGGCATTCCCTCGGAAGCAGCCTTGGCTGCCATTCAGGCATTATGTGAATCAGGGAACCATCCCATCGGATCCGATCCAGATCGTGTCTTTCAGCCCGTTAGCAACCCATCTCAATCCGGCGTCAGGACAACAACCTCCACAACCGGTGGCAGTCAGGAGTCTTACCCGGTTGGCCCAATCTTTCTTATGTTGGTCTTATTCGCCATATTGGCCATGAGATCACTCTTCAAAAAATGAGTCAGGGCAAAAAAGCGGGATGCCTCGTGGCAGCGGTGGCTTGGTGTGTGATTTTACTCATCCTGGGTGTCGCCTACAAATTTCTGGTCGCTCCTTACTTCGATGAAAAACTCACCGATGCAACAGGATCCGACAGCCGCTACACTCAGGAAATCACCCTCAGGGCTGATTCCTTCAGTGGCTATGCCATCCTCCGCTCTCCTTATTTGAGGAACTGGCTCTCAAAGCGAGAAATCAGATTAAACATCATCGATGATGGCGCAGATGTTCCTGGCCGAATCGATAGCATGGAAGATGGCGACATTGATTTCGCCGTTTTCACCATTGATTCATTCCTGAGTGCTGGAGCCGAAAAAGGTTCCTTCCCGGGGTCCATTGTCATGGTCTTGGATGAAACCCAAGGTGGTGATGCGGTCGTGGCGCACGAATCGATTTTTGATTCCATCCAATCTTTGGATCAACCTGAGACGCGTTTTGTCCTCACCCCCGCTTCGGCCAGTGAATTCTTGGCTCGCGTCATCCTGGCAAACTTCAACTTGCCAGCCATTGGTGGGGATTGGATGGAAACAGCTGACGGTTCACAAAAGGTGCTTTCCAAGCTTCAAAAGACGAGTTCAAGCGCACCCAACGCCTATGTCTTGTGGCAACCCCACGTTGCGCAGGCGCTGCAGTCACCCGGCTTCAAGGTGTTGCTGGACAGTTCGCAGATCAAGGGATACATCGTTGACGTGCTGGTGGCTCGCAGGGCCTTCCTTAGGGATCAAGGTGATTTGGCAGAAACCTTTATCGAAGGTTATTTTCGCTCGCTCTACCACTACCAGAACCAGGCAAGTCAGATGCAGCAGCTCATAGCTCAGGATGCAAGCGATTCGAGTGGTAAAACCCTGGAAACGAATCTGGCCCAAGCGGTGATGGATGGTATTCACTGGAAGAACACCCTTGAGAACTACCATCATTTTGGTTTGCAAGCAGCGCCAGACACAGCAGGCCATGCCCACGTTGAGGACATGATTGAAAACATCATGGATGTTCTGATCAAAACATCGGCTTTGAAAAAGGATCCACTCAATGGGCAGTATCACACCATTTATTACGATCAGTTGCTGCGTGGGCTTCAGCTCTCAAACTTTCACCCCGGCCGCTCGGTGAATTTGATTCAAGGGGCGGGCGATCCCCTTCCCCAAGCCGACCAGAGTGCTTTGAAAAGCCTTCCACTTTCCGAGGCTCAGTGGCAGCAACTCAAGCCGGTAGGTACCTTGAAAGCGGAGGTCATCAGTTTTGTCCGTGGTTCGGCCAATGTCAGTCGCTCAAGCCAGCGATCGGTAGCAAAACTCGCCAGGCAACTGGAAGCCTTCCCAACCTTTTACCTCCAAATCATTGGTCAAACTCGTTCCGAAGGCGATGCAGATGCCAATCAGCGACTGGCCAATGATCGAGCCAGTGCCGTGGCTGATTTACTCAGCCAGGAGGGTATTCCAGCCTGGAGGGTACGCACCCTGGCAGCGCCATCGCAATCTGCCAGTGGCAATTATCAGTCTGTTCTTTTTCAAGTAGGGCAATTACCCTATTAGCTAGAAGAAAATTGCGGTTCTTTTCTTGAGGACCTCATGATGCTACATTGTAGCCAAGCATGAAGTCGGCTCAACCAGGAGACCTGCAAGAAAAGGAAATTCGCAAACGTGTTCTGACTCGTTTAGCGGCAAGCCCTCTGGTGCTCGGTCCCATAATGCTAGGCTTTTCAGCAATGGTTGCTGGATGGGCGCTGGACGCTAAGCAAATGGCCTTGTGCCTCTTCGGGGGGATCGCTGGTCTGATGATGGGCATGGGAACCTTTTTGACGCAATGGATGATCGGTGGACAAAAGGTGGCACAGGAGGTCATTTCTGAGTGGCAACTTGAGCAATCAGAGAAAAAAATTAAAGATTTGGACCTGCTTGAGTCCACCCTCATTGAGGCCGACGAAGATCCCCGGCCTGAGGAAGCCTTGAAAGATCTCAGGGCTTTGGTGAACACATTCGAAACGCTTGAAGATCACAAGGATGGCAACGCATGGCCGATGGTAATGGAGGTCCGGATGCAGGTGGAGTCCCTGTTCAGTCATTGTGTTGGATTGATTCGCCAAACCCACTCTCTATGGGAAACGGCCTCTCAATTGACCACGAACGATGCGAAGGCCCCTATTTTGGCACAGCGTGAAAGCCTTATTGACGAAGTTCAGGGCTGCGTGAGCCAACTCAGCCAAACGATGGTGAGCTTACAAAACATGAACCAGGTAGAAGCTACGACGGATCGACTCAAGCAATTGCGCACTGAATTAGATCAGTCACTGGCCGTGGCCCAGAAAGTGGAAGAACGGATGCGACAGTGGCCCGGCAACAACGAAAACCAGATGCAACACTAACTCGAGGAAAGAATTCATTCATTATGTTCAAAGCAATCGGAAGATGGATCAAGGCGGTGGGCTACCTGCTCACAGGACAAATCGATTCGGCAAGAAGGGTGTTGGACACCAACCCCCATGTCATACGGGCCAAGTATGATGCGATTGTTGAAGAGAAAATCGCACGGATTCACCAATACAAACAAGCTGTTGCTGGGCTGATTGCTCAGGAGGAGAAAAAACTCAGCAAAATCAGGCGCTTGAGCGAGGAGGTACAGAATCTGGAACGTCTCAAGGCTGGGGCGCTGGCCAAGGCCAAACAAACCGTGGAAGCTCTCAAAGCATCGGGATCAGATGAACAAGCCATCCACGAAGACGAGCATTACAAAAAATGCTTGAACGCCTACAAAGATTTCAGCTCAACACTCGCAGAGAAACAGGAACGTATCACGGAACTGGAACAAGATATCGAAGGCTACAAAGCCAATATCAGTGACCACAAAGTGCAGCTGCAGCAACTCCTGAGAGATGTTGAAAAAGTCAAGGCCGAGGCTGCCGATACGGTTGCCGATGTGATTACCGCCAAGCAGGAAAAAGAATTGGCTGAAACCTTTGCCGGCATCGCCAAGGATGGGAGTGCCGAAGAGTTACAAAGTCTGCGTGACATGCGACAGGAACTCAAAGCCGAAGCAAGGATCACCAAGGAGATGGCCGGCACCGACACCCGAGCCCAGGAGGCTGAATTCCTGGAATACGCCCGTCAGAGTGAATCGACCTCTGAATTTGATGCGCTCATTGGTCTGGCCTCCGACAAGCAGTCAGGCGAAGCTGACCCCAGCCCCGAAAAGGACCAAGCCAAGCCATCCTTACCAGAGTGATTTTTTATCGACCCAACCATCACAACCCGACAATGAATATGAAAAAGAACCTGTCTATATACCTGACAACAGCCCTGACCTGCCTCATTGGGACAAGCTGTGGCGTCAGCAATGAACAAACCCTGAGTTCTTCAGATCAGTCCACGGCTGATTCGTCTCAGGCGCCGTCCACGACTCAAGCCCAGTCCTCGACTGGCCCTTCACCCACCTCAGGCGTTCTACCGACTTTTTCGCTGGCCTGGAGTGAATACCCATCATGGAGTGTTTTTGGGGTTGCCGAAGTGGATGGCTTGCTCAATGGCAAAGCCGGCGAGCTGGGAACACTTGAAGAGAAGTGGCAAGTCGATGTGGTCCTGCATGAGTCGGACTATGACACCTGCATCACCATGTATGGCTCTCAGAAAGTGGATGCGGCATGCCTGACGAACATGGACGCACTCAATCCATCGATCAGCCGCCCCTCGACCATGATCCTCCCCACATCGACCAGCCACGGCGCTGACGCCTGCATCGTTGTCGACTCCATCCAGAGCATCGCCGATCTCAAAGGCAAAAAAGTATATGGACTGGAAAAAAGCGTTTCGGAATATTGTTTTGTCCGCAACCTGGAAATCCAGAGTCAGAAGGAGAAGGACTATGCTTTCAGTAACATGGATCCAGCAGCCGCCTCCGCCGCGCTCCAACAGAAGCAAGCCGGCGTGGAGGCCATCATGGTTTGGAACCCATTTGTCATGGAAACACTATCCAAGCGCAGTGATGTCAAAGTGCTTTTCGATTCCACCTCCATCCCCAATGAAATCATCGATTCGGTCATCATGTCTCAGGATTCGCTAAAAAAAGAAGGGGGTGAAGCCTTTGCCTGCGCCATCATTGATGCGTTCTATCAAACCACAGGTAAGCTCAATGATCCTGAGACTCGGGAAGGTACTTTGAGTGCCCTAGGAGAAAAGTTTTCTGGACTTGATGCCAAGGCCATGAACCAGATTGTTCACCAGACCAAATTCCTCTCCAGCCCAGGCCAAGCCATTGAGCTCTTTGCCTCGGACGCACTGGTCGATACCATGAAGCGAGTCACCACCTTCTGCGTCGAGCACGAGATTACGGGTAGAGCCCCCACTCTCTCTTATGGCCGCGACCCCAAGAATGACGCAGCGGAATTCATTTTCGATGCGCAATACGTCAAGAAGGCGATCATGGAGTGAGGGTTGACCAGAACTCGAGATCCTCTAGCAAGCCTTCAGCCCTTTGGCTGGAGGCTTTTTTTGCACCTAAAGGGAGACCAGAAACTTGAGTAATTCGATCTTTTCTCGATCATTGAGCCCATCCAGTAACCCGACCGGCATCAGCGATTGTGAGGAGGTCTCTTGGCTGAGGATTTGATCAAGAGGCACTTTCACCATGCCTTCGATTGTCTGCAGGACCCATGCCGTTTCGCCTTTTTCCTTGAGCAAGCCCGTTAGGTGTTTCCCATCCTGGGTCACCACCTGGGTCATCTGATACTGCCTGCCAACCACCGCATTGGGATCCATGATGGCCTCAAGAAAGTAGCCGACTCCAAGAGACCCAGATCCACTCAAACGGGGCCCAAGGGCCAGGTTATCATCTTCTAGCCCGTGACAAGACTGGCAAAGCAATTGGAAATGTTTCCGACCTTCCTCAAGGTCATAAGCCCACAGGGGCGCCTGGGCAAAGCGTTTTTCAAGCGACCCAATCAACTCGAGTTTCTCAGGGGCCATCGAGCTACCGATTCCCCAAATACGCTCCAACTGGGGCTGTAGCGAAAACTCATTCAGCCCCTGAAGTCGGCGTAAAATATGGGCATTGACTTGACCAGACTGCCATTGCCCCCCCTCGATGGCATCAAGAAGCATGCGGGCGTAGGATGAGCGCGCGCTCAAAATCTCCAAAGCGGTTTGCTGATCCTTGACCGGCCACGCTGGCATCAGTGTCAATAATGTCGCAGCCACTCGTGGCTCATCAAAAGATCCCAGTATCGACAAAACCTTAGCTCGATAAACTGGCTGCTCCAATAGCCTCAGATAGATTTCCGGTGCGGCGCGGTCTCCCAGTAGCTGGAGCAAGTCCAGTGCGTGGTCAATGGCTTGACCATCAGAAACCGGGTCAACAAGTCGCCCCCGCAAAACCCCAATCAAGGACCGATCACCGAAGAGGGCAGCAAGGTTCTCAGCCTGATATCGAATCTCTCTGTCGGGATGGCGGGTCCAATTCTGGGCAGCGGTCAACCAAGCTCTGGGCATGGGGACGTGTTGTTCATGCCGTAAGCCCAGAAAAATAGATGCCAGGATACCAGCCTGATCCTCTTCCGGCGCATCGACCAGAAACTGCATCGCAAGATCCAGCGCAGAGCCCTTGAGTTTGGCAGCATACCATGGGATCCAATCGCGCAAGACGGGCATGGTGGGCTTGCTTCCCTGCAACAGATCGAAAGCAAGCTCAGGGCGTTCTCTCATAGACTGCGCCAGACCAAACCATATCATGGATCGCAGCATCCGATCCTCACCTAAGGCAACCTTTTGGGTCAGGTTTTCCAGCACAGACCACCGCTCCTTGAACTCCATGGCTGGCAGCACTGATGCCAGACGCAATAGCACCTTGGGGGATGCCTCGCTTGATGCCAGCTGGACCAAGCGCCCAGCCAGAGCTGGAGAAAGTTGTTCGGCATCACACACAAGGCTCACAGCCCAACCCCGAACCTCGGCAGAAGCATCTCGGAAATAGGCGGACCAGTCTTCCTCTGCAACGGCCCCAATACAATGAAGGGTCCAGAGCGCACGGAGTCGGCGATTCTCATTCGCATGCTCAAGCGACAGTTGCCTGAGCACTTCCACCGCTTCCGGATCCACGGCCTGTTTCATGGAGGCTCTTTCCATGAGTAGCCTCCTTGCCATGCGTACATGCCAATTGTTTCGATGCAGATGTAGCCAGGCAAGTTCTCGGTCTGACTTGCGATGCAGATCAATCAAATGGGGCTGATACCGATCCTGGTAAACAATGCGGTAAAGCCTGCCGCTGGATCGATTCCACTTTGCATGATTGGGATGATGACAATGCTGCAGATCCGCCCAATCATTGAAATAAACCGAGCCATCAGGCCCCGTCTTCAAATCAACAGGCAGGTAGGAGGGATCAACATGATAAAGGAAATCGGCACCTGCATGAACCGTTTGGTAACTTGAACCATCAGGCAAGTTTGTCTGCACATTCATCTGTCGCCCATGTAGATTGTGCGTGTATAGCCGATGGCGATGTGGCTCGGGCCACTGATCGCCCTGGTAAATCAGGGTTCCCACATGGGCATGCCCTCCGTAAATGGCACTGGACCCCGCCGAACCAGCCCCCCCCTCCCCATGTCCATAACGGGCCGAGGCCATGAGGTAGTTTCTGAATGAAGCCAGCCCCTCAGGGGGAGAGGATTCGATGAAGTCGGGATAATGATCATTGGCCTGATTCCAGTAATGACCACCCTGCATCACATGGGTCGTGGGCCCGCCACCCCAAAAACTCCGACAGTGGGTCATGAACCATTCACCATGTTGATCGAAATCAAGACCCCATTGATTGCTCCCTCCGTGAGCAAACACCTCAAATACTTTTCTGATGGGATGGAAACGCCATACCCCCGCACGCATCGCAACCCGATCAGAAACCTCGCTACCCGGAAGGCCGATCATGGAGGCATTGAAAACTCCCTGCAGGCCATACAGCCAACCATCGGGTCCCCAAATGAAATTATTGAGGGTCTCATGAGTATCCTGATAACCAAAACCATCCAGGACGACCTCAGCAGGGCCATCAGGTTCATCATCACCATCTCGATCTGGTATAAAAAGCAATTGAGGGGCTGCTCCCACCCAAACCCCACCAAAACCAAGCTCAAAACCGCTGGCCAAATTGAGTCCATCAACAAAAACTTTTCGGTTCTCAAAGGATCCATCACCATCAAAATCCTCAAAAATCAGGAGTCGATCCTTGCCTTCCCCATCGCGCTGCCGCTCGGGGTAACTCAAGGCCTCGAGGACCCAGAGGCGCCCCAAGGCATCAAAAGTGAAGGCGATCGGCTGAACCAGCTCCGGATCTCGCGCAATCAAATCAACCCTAAAGCCTTGGGTGACATAAAACCCCTCCAGCAATTCACGATGCGATGGATCCATGACTCCACCCATGGGGTTAGGCTGGAGATGCTGCAGGATGTTCACTGCGTCCAGACGGCTGGGTCTAGGATCTGCAGCGAGGGCATGCAAGGCACACCCCAGAAGGAGGACACCGTGAAAAAGGCGTTCGAACATGATGTGTTTCTAGTGGAAGGGGTGATACTTGTCAAAATCCCCATCCAGGCAAGCTTAGGGCCTTATGCTTTCCGAGCATGGAGGCAGACCATGCATTCATGATCTGGCAGGCCATGGTGAATCATCACAAGTCATGCTAAGCCTGGACTCCATTCATGCACGACACGGTTTCGATCAAAAAACTCTCTGGCACAATCGCCATCAAGAATGAGTCCATACTTTACCCACAGATCCCAAGTGGGTAATGTGAGCTTATGTTGAGCAAACCATCCCCATTCAAAGAGGATCAGGCACTTCGTTGGGGTGAGGGTTTTATTTCGGGGTATGCCTCAGCCCTGCTTGGATGACTTTCACTCGTGGGGGTGCTTTGTTTTCGATTTCCCTCTCTGCTGACCTCCGAACAGTTGCGCGCTGCCTACACCCAGCAGGCTAGTCGAAGCATGCTGCTCGGACCTGACCCATGGCCGAAGGAGTATGGTGCCGTGAGCGGAGAGTCTCCCAGGACCTTCTAGGACAGCTGACACATCCCTTTCGAGCCAGCGAGCCAAAGATTCTCCTTAAGTAACCGCCTGCATGAATCTGGGCACAATTAGCATTGCCTGATGGATTCCAAAGTCTGTAAGTTTCCAAGATGCCATTAGCCATGAACCGTTTCACATGCTTCATGGCTGAGGTTCACTTCGATGGCATGGGAGGGGGCTATAGCTCAGTTGGTAGAGCGTCTCGTTCGCAATGAGAAGGTCAGGGGTTCGACTCCCCTTAGCTCCACCACTTTTTCCATGACCCGCATCCATTTTTCCCGTCGTGGTTTGGGAGTTTTCTTTATGCGCTCACCCCACCCCCTGATGGCCTAATTACTGAGATTCACTTCTACCGATTCAAAATCCGGTTAGGCAGCCAGAATCAGACAGCTGAGGAGGCGCATACGGATAACAAAACATCTAAGGGGGAAACAGCTAAAGGGATGTATCCTTGTCTCTAAAGGATGCTGACAAAGGTTTTTTCGACTGACACATTCTGTCAGGAGTGGCATCGACTTCACTTAAGGGAATCCGTGGGAGGATTTAAGGATTAAAAATATCGCTCTCGTGGCCTTTATGGGTGCCCCGAAATGAGATACGGTAGTCAAGGAGCGTGATTAAGATCACTTCGATTTCACGAAAGTCACTTAATCAACAAGCTCACACGCCAGTTCACTAACTATGGTCGAATTGTATATATTTGTTGGTTTCATCGTCCTTGCCTTCCTAATTATCCGCTTCAAGCGGGAGAGAAAGCGCACTGAGAATTTCCAAGCCATTGCCAGCGAGCTCGGCATGGGGTTTCATGCCGAAGGCATGGACTCAGTCCACAAGGATCACCACCACCTAAGACTGTTCCAACGTGGTCGAAAGCAGAAATTGCGGAACCTCCTGCTCACCCTTCAAGACGATACGATTGTAGCCGTATTCGATTACCAATTTACAACAGGTAGCGGCAAAAATTCCCGCACACATCGTCAGACCCTTTTCAGCTTCAGCTCCTCGAAAATCGACCTACCGGCTTTTGAACTACGACCGGAACACGTTTTTCACAAGATCGGAAATGTTTTCGGCTTTACCGACATCAATTTCGATAGCCATCCAATGTTTTCAAGCCATTACCGCCTTAAGGGAGCTGACGAAGGAGCAGTACGCTCGTATTTCAAACCTGATCGCCTACACTACCTCGAGTCTCAGAAAGGGATCAGTATGGAAGCCGAAAAAAACTGCCTGATTTACTACCGCGCCTCCCGTCGTGTGAAAGCAAGTGACCTCCATGCTTTTATCACAGAAGGCATTGAAATATCCAAGCGTTTTGCAAATCAATGACACTGAGCTTTGTGGTTTAGTATGAAAAGATTATGGTTTTTAGAAAAATCAAACTGAGCAAAAAAGATTCAAAAAAGGCTCTCAAGCAGCAGTGGTTTGAGTGGGCTCAAAATGATCGAGCGTTTACCGATGCTTTCATTGAAACCCTGCATAGTACATGGCTACGACATTGATTTGAATGATGGAGATGGCTTTTAGTATTTTCTAGTATTTGTCAGAGCAAGGCCTCCCAAGGTAAATTTGACGCCCACCCCAGGCGTTTTTACTCTTTGCTAGGAGCAGGCTATCGAAGGCAAGATGGCGGGGTTATTGACGCATCATGTCGGTTCTCACTGCTTACCATGTCCCTCTCCAGATGACTCCTCTCCTGAGATACCTTCTGTCATGCTTTGTGTGGATGACTGGAGTGATGAAAGTCTTCGGTATGGAAGGATCTTTTGAAGACTTTTACTCTCCCCTATCCGTCCAAAAGATTCATTTGTCGATTGATGCGGCTGATTTGCGCAAGATGAAGGAAGCTCTCCCAGAGCGCATCTATGTGCCTGCTACCATGAGATGGCGCGATCTGGAGATTCCGAATGTGGGGGTCCGTTTCAAAGGCGACAGTTCTTCTCAACCGCAACAAACGCACAAGAGGAGTTACCTGATCAAATTCAGTCACTATGAGACGGACCAGCGCTTTCTAGGCATGGAGCGCGTTGCGCTCGACAACGGGGTTCAATTCGGAAGCCTGTTTAGTGAACCGATCGTAACCGAGATCTTGAGGGATCTGAACATCCCCGCCTCCCACTGCAACCATGCTCAATTGTTTCTCAATGGGGAGGACCATGGGGTGTATGTGAACGTCGAGCGCATCGATGAGTCCTTCCTGCAGCGGTGTTTCGGCTCCGCCTCAGGCGCTCTATACAAAGTCCACCAACCCGGCCCTGGAGCCAATCTCGCTGAGGCTGGACCTCGGCTAGATGATTACAAAAGTTGCTTTTCAGCCAAAACGGAGAAAGCCAAAGAGGCTTACGCGGATCTCGTCGGTCTTATCCAGGCATTGGGTGGTGGTAAAAATACCCCTTACGATCAGGTGTTAGGCTCGCAAATAGTCGCAGATGATTTCCTTAAAACCATGGCCGTAATGTTATTGGCCGGTTGTTTCGATCAGCTCACAGGGTGGAACCCCCACAATTACTACCTTTATCGCCACCCAATGACCCTACGATGGCATTACCTACCCTGGGATTTGGATGTCGGCTTTGCTAACAATGCCTTTGGGAAGATTCCTGTCATAGAGGGTTGGCACGCTGCCTGGCCGATTCCAGGGGGACCTCCCAAGCCCATTCTCGAAAATATCGTGAATCATCCAAAGCTTTTGGCAAGCTACCGAAATAATGCTCGATCTATTTTGGCAACGTATTTCAAACCTGAGCATCTCAAGGCCCGCTTGAGAAAATGGTACTCCCTAATCGAAGAACCCCTTCGCACCGATCCCTTCCCTGCAAGAAGAGCCACCAACCCAGAAGACACAGGGTATGAGAGTATCATGGATTCCATCGAACGATTCATGGAAAAACGTTATGCCCTGGCCGCCGCACAACTCAAACACCCTGGCGAGAGACCCAAAACAATCCCACAGGGTCATCACCTGCAGAGGGAACCTCAACCCGGGACGCTGCCCCATGCTCCTTCTGATCTACGGATTCTATCGCGCGATGCGACTTCAATTGAGCTAGAGTGGCAAGTGCAAACTAAGGAAGCCGTGGGACATATCGTCCAGAGAGCTCTGAAAGAGGAGCCCTTGATGTTTCACAATCATATTCCTTGCCCGGGCCCATCTCAGAGCCACGCGGTGGATGAGCGCATCGATCCGGAAGCGACTTACCTTTACAGGGTTTACGCCGTTTTCCCTTCGCCAGAGGGTCCGGCAGGCTCCCTGCCATCGGAAGCCACTGAGAGCTCCCCTCTAAACTAGGTATCCCTTACATGGCTAAGTAACAGGAGACAAATCGTATGGCCGACACCCTATTGAGACTGGATTTGAAGCAATCTTTTAACCACGAAGCTGTGCCCTACTGACTGAGAAAATGTCCGGATTTTGCCCAAAACCCTGAAGACGAGGTTGGTTACTTCAACGCCATGGACTGCTGTTCCATGAGGCGATCAAAGGCCTTGCGGAAGGTCCAGGCGCGACCTGAACTGTCGTGCATTTGGGAGGCAGTCTGCATGACGCGACTTAACATTTTTCGATGTGCGTCACTCATGGCACCCTTGTCCATGTTCAACAGGCCCATAGCCGCTGTTTCGTAGATGTCTGCGCAGGCCTGATGATTCCCATGATTGAAATGAGGCACCCCCAATTCAATGGCACGTTCAAGGAGTGCCATGACAGGTGTTTTGATCGCCAGCTGCTCCTTGATCGATGCGGGTAGCAGGACTTCATCCATCACGTGAATCACCCCGTTAGATGCTTGGACATTGGCTTGAACCACGGTGGCTTGATCAATTTTCACCCCCCCTTCGGAGCTACGAATCTGGATCGCCTCACCCGCAAGTGTCGACAACTTCCTGACGCTGGAGACCTCTTTCGAACCCAAGGTTCCTGGCACCACATGGTAGAGCAAAATGGTTTTGAGCATTTCCTTGTTTTCGGGTTGGAACAAGGAGGCAAGCAAGCTTTCGGGCAGCTTCCCGAACGCATCGTCGGTTGGGGCAAACACCGTGTATGAGGTATCTCGAGTCAAGGCATCGACAAGCTCACTGGCTTCAAGCGCTTTGACCAGTGACTTGAAATTGCCTGCTTTGACAGCAACTTCCGCCAAGTTGCCTGGGGTTGCCGCTGTGGATTGGCTTGTGCTGAGGGCAATGCAGGCAATCAGGGCAACCATTCGTGTGTATTTGAATATTACATGCGATGTCATGGTAGATGACGTTTCCATGGGAAGGGGTGATGTCAAGACCATGGACGCATCCCCCCTCCTTCATATTTCATCTTGGCCCCTGATCTATGCGATGCAACGAGGAGCTTGCCTCCCCCAATCCATTAGGAGGATTCAGCTACGAAGGAAGGATGATCATGAAAATGATTCGCCTTGAAAAGGTGGGATGGGCACTATGTGATGAAATCCTCCACCCCAAGATCGAATTCAAAAGAATGCATCGGTCAAACAGTGGAGTCTTAAGTTCATTCACGATGAAAGCGTTTTGCCTGACTTTGGTCGTTACAGGATTATTGTGCGGATGCAAGGGTATGCGTCATGCCGATTCCATTCCCATCATTGACACCCACATCCATCTCTACGACACCACAAGGCCCGAAGGGTTACCTTGGCCTCCGCCATCGGACACGGTGCTTTATCGACCGATCCTGCCGTCGGACTTTGATCAGGTTTGTGAAGCAAATCAGATCACTGCAACCGTCATTGTGGAAGCCAGTGAGTGGGCTGCTGACAACCAATGGGTCCTGGACCTGGTACAACACGATCCAGATCGATACATCGGCCTAGTCGGTAGCCTTGAAATCGGCACACCTCAGTTCAGCCAGCACTTGAAGGCCCTATCGAGGGATGAACGCTATGTGGGTATCCGGCTTAGGGAGCGCCCAGGGGGAGAGCATTTTTTTAAATCAGAGGATGTATGGAAGGACCTCACACTGCTTTCTGAGATGGATCAGACCCTCGATGTGCTGATGTTTCAATTCAGCTTGGAGGAGGTCGACATGATTGCGAAACGATTACCCAGACTGCGCATTCTGATCAATCACGTGGCGGGAGCCGACATCAAGGGGGAACCGGCGGATCCGGCTTGGGTGGCCGCAGTTGAAAAGGTCGCGCAAAACCCCAATGTGCACTGCAAGATTTCAGGCCTGTTCCAACAATCCCACCGCCAGCCCTCCCCCAAGGATGTGGCTTTTTATCGCCCGCAGCTGGATGTGCTTTGGAAAGCCTTTGGGAAGGATCGCCTGATCTATGGTAGTAACTGGCCAGTCACCATGCGAGGCGGCACTTACGAGGAATATCTCTCGATCATTCAGGCTTATTTTGCGGACAAACCAAGGAAGGTTCAGGAAAAGTTTTTTTACCAGAATGCCCTGCAGTTTTACGGGTTAGCGCCGCTGAGACGCTAAGGATGCCGCCGTGGCATCACCATGGTAACTTGGCTCGGCCCAAGGCTTGAGCCTGCTCAGGTCTCGGGCCTCCATGCCCAAAGCGCCGCTGCCCACCTAACCTGCCAGCCCAGCCACCAACGCAGGGGCCTGGCCCAACAGATCCTTGATATGCTCTGGGGACTTGCCACCTCCGCGAGCAAAGGCAGGCTTGCCTCCTCCTTTGCCCCCCACAAGTGGGGCCAGGGTCTGAATGATCTTCCCAGCTGGATAGGTCTTTTGCCAGGCAGCCCCTGATACAGCCAAGAGCACGACGCTTTCCCCACTCTGGGCAACCAGCACAATGACCCCATCAAAGGATGCCTTCAGGGCGTCGGCAGTCGTCTGAATTTCGCTTCCTTCGATGTTTCCCAGATCTGCCAGAATCATGGGGCATGCCGGCAAATCACCTGCAGGGGGTAGGGAAATTGCTTGATCGATCAGTGCGGAAGCCATGCCAGCTGCCTGTTGTTCCCTTACGGCTCGCAACTGCTTCTCAAGCTGCTTTTGATGCGTGAGCATGGCCTCTACCTTGCGCTGCAACTCACCCATCGGGCTGTTGAGCGCTTGAGCCAGGGATTCAAGATCCTCCTGATGGGCCAGAGCCATATCGTAAGCGGCCCACCCTGCCACAGCTTCAATACGCCGGATGCCTGCTGCAATGGCTGATTCGTTGACAATGCGAAAAAGGCCTACCTCGCCGGTGCCCCGGGTGTGAGTACCACCACAAAGTTCCATCGAGTAACCATCCAACTGACCGGGAGTCCCGCCAATCTGGACCACACGGACGCTTTCCCCGTATTTGTCTCCAAAAAACTGCATGACATCCTCACGCGCCTTGACTGACTCATAGGGGACCTCCTGCCAGCTCACTGGCGCATTAGCCAAAATCCGATCATTGACCAGGCGTTCCACTTGCTTGAGCTGGTCTGGCGAAAGGGCCTGACTGTTGAAATCAAAGGTCAACTTTTCAGGACCCACATACGAACCTTTTTGGCTGACATCTCTGCCAACCACTTCGTGAAGCGCCCAATGCAACAAATGGGTCACGGTGTGGTGTCGCTCCATCGCCTTGCGGCGATCCGAATCCATTTCGATACGGATCTCTCCTGGTTCCAGTCCACCAGGTTGGCCATCATCGTCGGTCCTGGAGACAAGGTGGAGGAATGTCTGCCCCACCTTGCGGGTGTCCAAAACCTTGAAGCGCCTGCCCTGGGTATGGATCAACCCGTGATCACCGAGCTGCCCCCCCATTTCGGCGTAACAGACACTACGATCCAACACGACGGCCAAAGCATCTCCCTGGTCAAGGGTTTCCAAGATCTGGGCTTGAGTGGACTGCTTTTCAAAACCCAAAAACTCAGTGGGGCTTTTGGTCTTGAGTGCGGAAAGCTCGATGACTTCCTGCTTTTGGGCCGCCCGTGCCTGGGCACGCTGCGATTCCATATGGGTGGCAAAACCTTCGGTGTCCACCTTGATGCCTCGCTCTCTGGCCATCAACTCAGTAAGGTCCAGCGGGAAACCATACGTATCGTAAAGCTTGAAAGCGAAAGTTCCATCTAGCGTAGCGCCCTTGCCCAGCTGATCTGCCTGCTCGGCAAACAAGGCAATGCCTCGATCCAAGGTCTTATTGAAAGCAGTCTCTTCGGATTGGATGGTTGCCTGAATCTCCTGACGACGCTGGCCAAGCCCAGGGAAGATCTCACCCATGGTATCAGCCAAAACATCAACCAATTGATAGAAAAAAGGTTCATTGAAACCCAGGGTGCGTCCATAGCGCACAGCACGTCGGAGAATACGTCGCAGGACATAGTTCCTGTCCGTATTGCCAGGGAGGATCCCATCACTGATCGCAAAACTCAGCGTGCGTATGTGATCGGCAATCACCCGAAAAGCGATGTCGATTTTTTCCTGATCGGTGAAATTTTCAGCACCTGGTTCAGGCAGGGTGGATTGATAACGATGCCCACTGAGTTTTTCGATCTGATCAAAAATGGGCCGGAAGATATCGGTTTCGTAGTTGGAGATGATACCGTCAAACTTCGTGAAACCCCTGGTGCACTGCATGACGCTGGCAATACGCTCAAAGCCCATGCCTGTGTCCACATGCCGAGCTGGCAGGTCAGAGAAGCTTCCATCAGGATTGGCGTTAAACTGAATAAAGACCAGATTCCAGACTTCCATGCAAAGTGGGCTATCCTGGTTAACCAAAGAACCTTTTGTGTCGCCCTTTGGGGTGAGATCAACGTGCAATTCAGAGCATGGCCCACAGGGCCCGGTGTCTCCCATCATCCAGAAATTGTCCTTCTTGTCTCCGTAAACGATATGAACTTCAGGATCCATGCCCGCTTTTTCGAAGATGGCCTTCCAGAAATCGTAGGCCTGTTGATCAAAATCGGCGGGATCTCCCTTGGCTGGATCTGGCTTGTAAACGGTGGCATACAAACGCTCCTTGGGAAATTTCCAAACTTCAGTCAAAAGTTCCCATGCCCACTCGATGGCTTCCTGCTTGAAGTAATCTCCAAAACTCCAATTACCCAGCATTTCGAAGAAGGTGTGATGGTAGGTATCCATCCCGACATCCTCGAGGTCATTGTGCTTACCACCAGCTCGGATGCACTTCTGGGTATCAGCAGCTCGTCCAGGCTTGTAGGGGCAAGGTATCTCTCCCAGGAAAATAGGGACGAACTGGTTCATCCCTGCATTGGTGAACAACAAGTTCGGCGCATCGGGCATCAAGCTGGAGGACTCGACGATGCTGTGTTGTTTGGATTGAAAGAAATCGAGAAAGGATTGGCGGATTTGGGTACTCGTCATCATGGGTTCGGTGAGACAACTAAATCAGAACGGGATCAGAACAGAATGATATCGTGGAAAAAAGAAAAACCTTCGTCCACCACGGGCCATCAGGAGGCTTCGAAAAGGTCTTCGGAGCCGGTGCTTGTGGTCGACGAATCAGGCAGATTTTCATCAGCTTCAGATTCGATCGCCGTATCCTGAGCGACTGCCTTGGTTCTGGCGGTTTTGTTCTTAGCAGCCGTCTGAGCTTTGAGCGAAGCTTCTTCCTGGCCTTCCACTAATTTAACCAGGGGCAGCCTGACCTCTCGGCCCTGAAAGGTAATCCCTGGTGCCAGGGTTTCACCAACCACGGGCTGCTTGAATTCGGTAGGATTCTGGTTCAGCACCTGATGCAGGCCTTCATCAAAAGAGGCCTTGGCCTGAGCTTCATGCAAGCCCACCCCAAGCCGCTTCATGACATCGAGCACGGCATGCTGAAAATGCGTGATTTGCTCAATCAGCTTAGATTGCCCTGATTGCACGGCAGCCCGGTGGAGGGCAAAAACATGATCCAGAACTCGCACATTGGCCTGCAGCCAATCCCGTTCACCACGTTTGCATTTTTCCAGCTCAACTCGTAGGTGCTCTTTTTCGGCCACATCAATGCTTTGCATGACCTCCAGGAAGCGGGCTGACTCCTGGGTCATGGACTGAGCCACCTTGTCAGCTTCCGCAACGGTGGCCTTGCCTTGCTCCTGAATGGATTGCCACTGGGAGGTGGCCAGCTGGATCTGTCGCTGCAGATCAGGCAGAGCCTGAAGCTGTTCACCAATACTTGCCATGCCTGACCACTCTTCGCGCTTGAGGCTTGCGCGCTGATCTGCGAGGAAGGGTAGCAAACTGAAAAGAATGCCAACCAGAACGCAAATCACGACCAAAATCAGTCGGCTTCCCTCGGGAAGACCTCCATGATCAATGATCATCCAGGAAGCCAATCCTAGTAACAGGGCATCCCCCAGGAAAAAAGGTGTTTTGTTCATGAGAATAATTTAGGTCGCACCCAGTGTCTGAGCAAGTCGTCGCTTCCCCTGTTCCTAATCTACCCGGGGTTTGTGACCAATCATCTTACCCGGATCTACCCACTGGGTAAATTCCTCATCACTCAAGAGCTCAAGCTCTAGGGCGGCCTCTCGCAGGGTCGTGTGTTCAGCATGCGCCTTCTTGGCGATGCGTGCTGCATTTTCATACCCTATTTTGGGATTCAGCGCGGTCACCAGCATGAGAGAATTCTCGAGATTCTTCTCAATGACGGGGCGATTAGGCTCCAGCCCTACCAAACAATGGTCGTTGAAAGACGCACAGGCATCACCCAAGTTTCTCGCCGCCATCAGAAAGTTAAAAATCATGACTGGCTTGAAGACGTTCAACTCAAAATGACCATTCATCCCACCTACCGCGATGGCCGCATCATTACCAATGACCTGAGCACAGACCATGGTTAAGGCCTCGCATTGAGTTGGGTTGACTTTGCCCGGCATGATGGAGGAGCCGGGTTCATTTTCAGGGATGATCACCTCTCCGATCCCGCATCGGGGACCAGAAGCGAGCATGCGTATGTCATTACCTATCTTCATGAGGCTGACTGCCAAAGTCTTCAAAGCTCCGCTGGACTCGACGATGGCATCATGTGCGGCCAAGGCTTCGAACTTGTTGTCAGCACTCCTGAATGGCAACCCAGTCAATTGAGCAATGCATTCAGCCACTTTGGTCGCAAACCCATCAGGGGTGTTAAGCCCCGTACCGACAGCGGTTCCACCCAAGGCCAATTCGGAGAGATGATCCAGTGATCGCTCCACAGCCTTGATACCATGATCCAATTGACTGACATAACCGGAAAGTTCCTGACCCAGGGTCAAGGGGGTCGCATCCATGAAGTGGGTTCGGCCAATTTTAACCACATCCATGAAGGCCCTGGCCTTTTCTGCCATGGTCTCACGCATTTGCCTGACCTTGGGGAGGGTCACTTCCACCAAGGTGCGGTAGGCAGCGATATGCATGGCCGTGGGAAAGGTGTCATTGGAAGACTGCGATTTGTTCACATCATCGTTGGGATGAAGCGTTTTAGCCTCGTCAAGCAAGTCACCCCCTTGCAACACGTGGCCTCGGTTGGCGACCACTTCATTGACGTTCATGTTACTTTGAGTCCCGCTGCCAGTCTGCCACACGACCAAAGGAAACTGATCCTCAAGGGTTCCATCCAAAATTTCATCACAGGCCTGCGCGATCAGACGGGCCTTGTCCTCTGAAAGGACCCCACAGGCCTGATTGGTCAGGGCAGCGGCTTTCTTGAGGTAAGCAAAAGCCGAGATGATTTCCGTTGGCATTTTCTGCTGCCCGATACGGAAGTTTTCCAGCGAGCGCTGGGTTTGTGCTCCCCAATAGGCTTCAGCGGGAACGCTGACCTCGCCCATGGTATCTTTCTCAATGCGATAGGAGGTTGTCTTTGTCATGTATTGAAATATCTCGATTGAATGAACCTAAGCAGATGCAGTTTGATGGCATTCACGTTCAGCTCAAGTTCGAAGCAGGAGCGAGCGTGGCTAGTCAAGCAGGCGCTGTTTGAGTGAGCTGTAAGTTGAGCGCATGGCTTTGACATCGCTCGAACGCCACTTGATCAGACCCAGGATCTGATACTGGTTGAATTTAGCTGTCCCCTCACCCTCTGTTGATTCCACCCTGGAGAGTCCGTCCGCGCGTTCATGCACCACCACGGCGAAACTGGCAATTGAGTCGGCAAGGTTAGCCTTGTAAAGGGCGAGTTCGGGTGAAGCAACGCGCCCGGCAAAAGGCACCGGTATCTCCATGGCAGGCAAACCAAAGAGGGCTGCACGGGTATCCATACCCAGCCCACGGTTACGGGGCTCAACCACCCATTCTGCCAGCTCAGCCTTCTCGACGAGCACGGCTCCGGCATGTCCCATTGACTCACGGAGGGCCCCAGTCACATACTTTGCGTCGATACTGTCCAGATACTGAACATCCAGAAAAACTTTCTTACCAGCGATGCTCCCCCAATCTAGTTGGGCGATCGCCTGATCAGCCGCATGACTTATCAGCACCTGTTCTGCCACACTACGGGCCGGCTCAGTGAGTTTGGAGGTATGACAACCTGTGAAGCCAAATAAAACCCCTGCGAGCGTTATGAGTTGGCAAATGTTTGTGACTCGATGTCGTGGATTTATCTCCATGAAAAAAGGGTGTTAGGCCTCAACCGAAAGATCGCAAGCCGGGAGATCCTGAGGATGCTGCCCTCCATTGACTAGGAAGAGGACAGCCATGCGTATCGCCAGCCCGTTGGTCACTTGCTCGAGGATGACACTGCGTTCACTGTCGGCAATATCACTGTCTATTTCGACTCCTCGGTTGATGGGCCCTGGGTGCATGATCAGGGCGTCAGGGCGCACCCATTTTAACCGCTCCTTGTTGAGGCCAAAAAATTTCGAATACTCACCCAGACTGGGAAACATGCTCTGTTGCTGACGCTCATGCTGGATGCGAAGTAAGCTCACGATATCGGCTTGGGCAAGCGCCTCCTGCATGTCATAGGTCACCCGGCAACCCATGCTTTCCAACGATTTGGGAACAAGGGTAGGTGGTCCGCACAGTGTGATTTGGGCCCCCAATTTCCTGAGACCCCAGATACTGCTACGGGCAACTCGACTGAAGAGGATGTCTCCAAGGATGGTCACCTGCTTGCCCTTGAGGTCTCCCTTGTGCTCCCGCATGGTGTAAAGGTCAAGGAGGGCTTGGGTGGGATGAGAGTGTGCCCCATCCCCAGCATTGATCACTGAGGCTTTGGTGAACCGGGAGAGAAAATGCGCTGCGCCAGCAGACTGGTGCCGGATGATGATGATATCAGCGGTGAGGGCTTCAAGGTTGCGAACCGTATCCTTGAGGGTTTCCCCTTTCTTGAAGGAAGAGGCTTCGGTGGTGAAATTGACGATGTCAGCGGTCAATCGCTGAGCAGCCAACTCAAAGCTGACGCGCGTGCGGGTAGAAGGTTCGACGAAAAGGTTGACCACTGTCTTGCCTCTGAGGGCAGGAACCTTCTTGATGGCGCGCTGGCCGACTTGCTTGAACACCGAGGCAGTATCAAGAACAGTCAAAATCTCACTTTTGGTAAGACTCTGAATATCTAGTAGATGCCTTTTAGCCCAACTCATTTCTGGGTTAAACATACTTCAAGGCCGCTACCTGCTTCCAGCGTTTTCAGGATAATAAACTCTTCTGGCTTCAATTCAACAGCCTCTCCTACATAATCGGGCTGGATGGGCAGCTGGCGTTGCCCACGATCAAAAAGCACGGCAAGCTGAATACGTCGCGGACGACCAAAATCAAGGATGGCATCCAAGGCCGCTCGAATGGTACGCCCGCTCTGAATCACATCATCGACGAGTATGAGCACCGCATCCTCCAGGCTTTCTGGAATCAGGGTCGGGTTCATGACCGGGGCAGGATTGGAGGAGAGGTCATCGCGATAAAGACCCACATCCAGCTCCCCAAAAACCAGCTGAAGATCCGATCTGGTGGCCTGGAGTTTTTGATGGATGGCTCGCGCAAGCAGCACGCCCTTTTGTTGAATCCCTACTAAGGCAAGCCTGGACTCGCTCTGATGATCACGGAGTATGGCATCAGCCATGGAATCAACCATGGTCTGCACTTGCTCACCGGTCCGGTGTGTGAAAGCTGATTTCATAACATGATCAGGGCCTCGAGTGGGATATCACTCAAAGAGGTGGGGTCAATCGACTATCTGACGCGACTTTCTCCAGGCTGGGCGATGATTCACCATCCAATCAACCAGCGCCTTATCGAAGCCGATGTCGTAGCCGGCCTTTTCTGATTCGATCCATTTGTGCCTGAGGATCTCCTCTCTTTCGGCCTGGAATTCCTTGTAGAGGGATAGATTTTTGACAAGTTCTGCCTTCTTGGAGGAATCATTCATGATGCGTGTCGCTAGACCAACCGTTGCTTATTCAGCATAGGCACGGCACGGCAAGGGATTCAAACCCATTTTGACTTGGTCTACTTTGTCAGTCAGGAGGTCCATGCCTCAGATCGACGAGTGTTGCATGGCCTCCTGGCCTTTGGCAGAATTAAATGATGGCTGAAGAACAAACAGCATGGCAGGGGTTTGTAGAATTTTCTCCCCACTTCGTGAAACGGGATCGCATTCAGCATGTCCTGTTTGATTTTGATGGCACCCTGTCGCTGGTAAGAGAGGGGTGGCCTCAGGTCATGCTTCCCATGTTTGTTGAAATGCTACCTCAAACTGCGGGTGAAACTCAGGCAAGCGTGGAGGCCATGCTGATGGATGACATCATGAAACTCAACGGCAAGCAGACCATCTACCAGATGATCCAGCTTGCAGAACGGGTCAAGGAGCGTGGCAGTCAACCTCAGGATCCCCTGTGGTATAAGCATGAGTATCTGCGCAGGCTCGACCAGCGGATTGCTCAGCGCAAAGAGGCTATACGCGATGGCAGCCTGAGTCAGGATGAAGTCCTTGTTCATGGAGCCAGGCACCTGCTTGAAAAATTAGCCGAGCAGGATTTACCCATCTACCTTGCTAGCGGCACCGATGAAATGTTTGTCAAGGAAGAGGCTGCCATGCTGGGTATAGACCATTTTTTTAAGGGCCATATTTACGGCGCTCAGGACGATTACCGGGCCTTTTCAAAAAAAATGATTATCCAACGCATCCTGAGCGAAAATCAGATACCCGGGGAGTGCCTACTTTCCTTCGGAGATGGTTATGTAGAAATTGAAAATACGCGCGATGTTGGAGGCCTGACCATCGCCGTGGCAAGCGATGAAGCTCACAACGGGAGCGGTCAGGTAGATTCATGGAAACATCAGCGGCTAAAGGGTGTCGGCGCCGATGTGGTCATTGCTGATTTCAGGGACGTCGATCTGCTGCTGCCCCAACTGACTGCCATGCCGGCATTCTAATATCCCATGAGTGAGCAACCCCGCCCCCCCAGAGCCTTTGAACGGCAATCACTCAAAGTTTATCCCTTAAGTCAGCGGGAAAGCTTGAGCGCTGTCGAAGACATCCTGATTTCCCCACAGTCTTCCCCTGCCCCTGTCAACCAAGCCCTGCAGGAGCAAATAAACCGTTGCGCCCAAGACATACAACAAGCAAGGGCCAGAGGGGCCAGTGTGATGCTGATTTATGGGGCTCACTTACTTCGCAATGGGGCCTGCCCGCTATTGGAAGCCATGATGCAGGGAGGCTGGATCACCCATTTGGCTACCAACGGCGCGGGTACGATTCATGATTTTGAGTATGCCCACCACGGCCGCTCCACTGAATCAGTCCAGCGTAACGTGGCAGCAGGCACATTCGGGGCATGGGAAGAAACCGGTCGCGCCATCATGATGGCGCTGGCTCGCGGGGCCCTCGAGGGCAAGGGCTACGGCGCTTGCCTCGGGCAATGGATTGCTGATGATGGCATGCCACCCTTGGAACTTGCCAAGCTCGATGCGATGATCAGGGAAGAACCCTTCCACCCGCTTGCCTCAGCCAGAGTGGATTATCGGAGTCTCTGCAAGCGCTATCCGGATGCGGAAACATTGCATCGCATGCCGCACCCATGGAAGAGTGCGTCGATCCTGGCACAGGCCTACAAGCATGGCGTTCCAGTCAGCGTGCATCCTGGCATCGGTTATGACATCATCACCAATCACCCTGCTTTCATGGGAAGTGTATTAGGGAGAGCTGCTGAGAGAGATTTCGATCTTTTCTGCGAAGCGGTTGACCGACTCGATGGAGGCGTTGTCCTCTCTATCGGCTCAGCCATCATGGGACCACAGGTGTTTGAAAAAAGTTTAAGTTGTGTGCACAACCTAAGATTCCAACGAGGCGAGGAAGCCGTTTCTGGGCATTCGATCTATGTCGTGGATCTTCAGGATGGTGGAGGTTGGGACTGGAGTCAGGGAGAGCCCCCCAAAACGCATCCGGCCTATTATTTAAGATTCTGCAAGAGCTTCTCTCGCATGGGAGGTAGGATGGAGTATCTCCAGTGTGACAATGCTGTTTTCACCCACCG
>Ga0181576_10000386_pt1 | contig 31811 bp, 26 predicted proteins | sample 101ome_22_FD_132464 | JGI IMG/M metagenome (GOLD analysis project Ga0181576, IMG submission 132464) | Coastal salt marsh microbial communities from the Groves Creek Marsh, Skidaway Island, Georgia - 101412BT metaG (megahit assembly) | ecosystem: Environmental > Aquatic > Marine > Intertidal... | reverse complement strand
TTCCTTTGGTTACTTTGCGCCGCGAAAACAGCTAAGCTATGTCTGATATTCAAGAAAAAGTTACGGCGATCATCGTCGATAAGTTGGGGGTTGACGCTGGAGAAGTAAACTTGTCTGCGAGTTTCACCAATGATTTGGGTGCTGATTCTTTGGACACTGTCGAACTCATCATGGAATTCGAAAAGGAGTTCAACATCGCTATCCCAGACGATCAAGCTGAGAAAATCAGCACTGTAGGCCAAGCGGTCGACTACATTTCGGAGAACGTAAAATAACCTCAGCTCCATGGAGCTCAAGAGGGTTGTTGTTACCGGCATTGGGGCGATTACGCCCCTAGGCAATGACATACCAACGTATTGGAAGGGTTTGGTAAACGGTGTCAGCGGAGCTGGACCCATTACCAAGTTTGACCCAGAGCATTTCAAGACCCAATTTGCCTGCGAGGTAAAGGGTTTTGACGTGTCCGAATTTCTGGACCGCAAAGAGTCCAGAAAGATGGACTTGTTCACCCAATATGCGATTGTATGTTCAGATGAGGCTTTGAAAGATGCTGGGCTCTTGGGCGATGAATCGGGTGTGCACCCGGATCGCGCTGGAGTCATTTGGGGTTCAGGCATCGGAGGGTTCCAAACCTTCATGAATGAAGCGTTGAACTTTCACCGAAGTGAGGGGATCCCTCGTTTCAGTCCCTTCTTCATTCCCATGATGATCTCGGATATCGCCGCTGGTCACATCAGCATGCGATACGGATACCGCGGCCCGAATTTCTGCACGGTTTCGGCCTGCGCAAGTGGAACCAATGCCATGATCGATGCCTTCAATTACATTCGATTGGGCAAGGCGGATGTCATGGTTACGGGTGGTTCAGAAGCGGCAGTAACGGAAGGGGGAATTGGAGGATTCAACGCCTTGAAAGCCCTATCAACTCGAAACGATGAGCCTGAAAAGGCATCACGGCCGTTTGATGCAACGCGTGATGGTTTTGTTTTGGGTGAAGGAGGAGGAGCCATTATCCTCGAAGAATACGAGCATGCCGTGGCGCGTGGCGCCACGATTTATTGCGAAATGGTAGGCGGAGGCATGAGCGCCGATGCGCACCACATCACCGCTCCGCATCCCGAAGGCTTGGGGGCTTTGAATGTGATGAAGTCTGCATTGAGTGACGCTGAGATGGATCCAAGCGAGATCGATTACGTCAACGTACATGGAACATCCACTCCGCTGGGAGATGTAGCCGAGACAAAAGCAATTCAAGGTGTGTTCGGAGAGCACGCTTATGATTTGAACATCAGCTCTACGAAATCCATGACGGGCCATCTGCTCGGGGCAGCCGGTGCGATTGAAGGCATTGCTTGCATCCTCGCCATCAAGCACGGCGTGATCCCTCCCACCATCAATTTCGAGCATGTGGATGAAGCGTTGGATCCAAAGCTGAACTTTACTTTCAACAAGGCACAAGAGCGAACGGTTCGTGCAGCATTGTCCAACACGTTTGGGTTCGGAGGGCACAACGCTTCGGTCTTGTTCAAAGCCATGGATTGATTCCCAGGAGTGGGTCTGCTTTCAAAAAACAAATGGATTTGGGGACGCAAGTCCAGTGAAGTTTCTGAGGAGGTTCAAGCCTTCATCAAGAAGACGTTCGGTCTGCGGGTTAGAAACGGCCATTGGTATCGCCAAGCATTGACGCACGGATCGTTGGGGAACGAACTACCCAGTGACCAGCGATCTAACGAACGATTGGAGTTCTTGGGAGACTCGATTCTGGGAGCAGTCGTGGCAGAATGGGTTTTCTTTCATTTTCCGGAAGCGGACGAGGGCCTGTTGACTCAGCATAAATCCAATTTGGTTTCCCGCAAAACATTGAATGAAGTCGGGCGAGACATGGGTTTGGGCGAGTTCGTTCAGTCGACATTCGGATCGGAAGAGTTGCCGGATACGGTTATTGGCAATGCGCTAGAAGCCGTGATTGGAGCATTGTACCTGGATCATGGTTACGATAAAGCCAAGTCCGCCGTCCACAAGGCGATTTTATCCTCGAGGCAGCACAAGGCGACAAAACGACCAATCGATTTCAAATCTGCGCTACAGCATTGGGCTCAAGTTGAGGGCATCACCATTGCATACGAAGTGGATGATATTGCCGAGCATCATAGTGAATCGTCGAATCCGCGATTTCTTGCCAAGCTTGTGATGAACGGACAAACCTGTTCTGAAGGCGTGGGGACCTCGAAAAAAATGGCAGAACAGAAGGCGGCAGAAAATGCAATGATACAAGGTGATTGGAGGCCATTGGAAACTTGAAATCCCGTTCTGAGCGGTATATTCGCGCTTGAATGCAGTGGCTAGATGAAGATTTTGCAGACGCCTGCGATTTTGAACTCATTGGATTGAGCAGTCACCTGCCGCCGCATCGCCTTTCGTGGGAGTTAAATCAGCACCTCGAATGGCGCTTTCGTTTCAGCCATGTGCTTGAAATCCCGCAACGAACGGGAACATCAAAGCACGCGGTCTACCGATTCATCGAACAGGATGATGCGGAAGTTAGGACCTTTTTTTTGGTTGAAAACAAGGCAAAAGGCGGGACGATTGCTCGGTTTCAAGGAGGTGCCGAGTTGGATTATGTGATTCAGGTCATGGACGAATTCAACGCCATTGAGGGTACGATTGCAAGCATGCGCGGTGTGAAGGGGATTAACTACATTAAAGCCCTTGACCCGCTGCAGTCAGGAGCCATTGAACATTTGGCCTTGATTGATTTGTCAGAAACTGCTGTTGACTGAAGAAAATGATAGAGATGAAACGGACAAAAATCGTTGCGACGATGGGCCCTGCTTCCAATTCGGAACCGCAATTGGTCAAATTGATCAATGCCGGAATGAACGTCGCCCGATTGAATTTTTCCCACGGAGAGCACGAGGTACACGGTGAGACCATTCGCAGGGTGAGAAAGGTGGATGAGGAATTGGGAACGTATACCTCTCTTTTGGCTGATTTGCAGGGGCCGAAGTTGCGCATAGGCACTTTGGAAGGGGATGCCATTGACCTCGTCGATGGCGCTGAACTGATCATCCGAGTCGGAAAGGAAATAGGTCGCCCTGGCCTTGTGTACACCAACTACCAGCAATTTGCAAAAGACGTGAAGGAGGGAGAACCTGTCTTGATGGATGACGGCAAGCTCGAACTGCGCGTGGTGGAAACGGATGGTGTGGCAGAGGTCAAGTGTGAAGTGGTGCATGGTGGGGTCTTGAAACCGCGAAAAGGAATCAATTTGCCGTCTACGGCGATTTCGCTACCCTGCATCACAGAGAAAGATGCTGAGGATTTGGCTTTTGCGTTGGAGCATGACGTGGATTGGATTGGATTGTCGTTTGTGCGCAACGCCAATGACATCAAAGAGCTTCGGGAACGCATCCGAGAGGAGGGAAAACACGCCAGGATTGTCGCCAAAATCGAGAAGCCAGAGGCTTTGGCGGATTTGGAGGCCATCTTGGACGAAACCGATGCGGTCATGGTCGCGCGAGGTGACCTTGGGGTTGAAATTCCCAAACAAGAGGTGCCCATTGTCCAGAAAGACATCATCAAGCGTTGCATGGAAAAGGGGAAGCCGGTCATCGTCGCTACCCAAATGATGGAATCCATGATTGAACACTCCGTTCCTACCCGGGCGGAGGTCAATGATGTTGCCAATGCCGTTCTAGATGGTGCAGATGCCGTGATGCTCAGCGCTGAAACATCCGTAGGCGCATTTCCGGTGGAGGCCGTTAAATCCATGTCGGAAATCATTCAGTCCATGGAACGACAGGACGCGATGTATTACCACGAGCGTCCGCCACTCAGCCCAGAAGACAGCCGATTCATCAGCGACAGCATGTGCTACAATGCTTGCCGATTGGCCAAGCGCGTCAATGCGAGTGCCATCGTCACCATGACCTTCAGCGGCTACACGGCGATTCAAGTGTCGAGCCAACGGCCGAAGTCCCTCATTTATATGTTTACCGCCAACAAACGTGTGCTCGCTCAAATGTCACTTGTTTGGGGTGTTTCGGCATTTCCATACCTCAAAATGGTCAGCACGGATCACACGATCGCTGACATCAAGTTTGAGTTGACCAAACGAGGCGCCGTTGCCAAGGGGGAATTTGTCATTCATTTGGCGAGCATGCCCATTGCCGATGCGGGCATGACGAATATGCTGAAACTCAGCCAAGTGTAGTTAAACCAAAGCGAAGGTGCTATCTTCGCGGCTCGTAACAGTTGACTTGAACGACCGACGGATGAGCACCCCCCAATCGCACGCGAAATTTCCTGAAAGAGGATCATTGAATCTCCCCAGCATCGCAGAGGAGGTGTTGGCTAGTTGGGAATCGGATTCCACGTTTCAGAAGAGTGTGGATTCACGTCCGGTGGACAAACCGTATGTGTTTTTTGAAGGGCCCCCTTCTGCGAATGGAAAGCCGGGCATTCACCACGTGATGGCGCGGGCGATCAAGGATATTTTTTGTCGATTCCACACCCTCAAGGGATACCGTGTTGAGCGCAAGGCGGGATGGGATACCCACGGGCTGCCGGTGGAACTCGGTGTAGAGAAGGAGCTCGGCATCACCAAGGAAGACATCGGTGTCAAATTGACGATCGAGGAGTACAACGAGGCTTGCCGAACAGCGGTCATGCGGTACACGGACATTTGGAACGACTTGACCCGAAAAATGGGATACTGGGTGGACATGGATGAACCCTATGTCACCTATGAGAACAAGTACATCGAGAGCGTTTGGTGGTTGTTGAAGCAGCTAAATGACAAAGGACTGCTTTACAAAGGCTACACCATTCAACCTTACAGTCCGGCTGCCGGAACGGGTTTGAGCTCGCACGAACTGAATCAGCCTGGCGCTTACCGCGATGTCAAAGACACGACCGTTGTCGCACAATTTCGTGCTTTGCCGGAGTGTGGCGCCCGCATTTTGGAGCACGCAGGGCCAGACCAAAGCACGGCATATCGCCATATGCCGGTGTATTTCTTGGCATGGACGACCACGCCTTGGACCCTACCGTCAAACACCGCGTTGACCGTTGGCCCGGACATCACCTATGCGTTGGTGGCTACGCAAAACCGCTATACCGAGAACCCTTGCCTTGTGGTACTAGCGGAAGATTTGGTCTCCAAGCATTTTGGGGGAAAGAAAGCCCCTGAGCACGAAATCATTGCGCGCATCCAGGGCGGTGAACTGTGCGGCGCACGGTACGAACAATTGCTGGAATGGGCAGAACCCATGGAAGGCATCAGTGAAGCGTTTCGTGTGATTCCGGGTGATTTTGTGACCACGGAAGACGGAACGGGGATCGTGCACACCGCGCCAACCTTTGGTGCGGACGACGCCCGTGTGGCTGCAGCAGCTGGCGTGCCGCCCATGCTCGTCGACGACGGGACGGGGCAAGGCGTACCACTCGTGGATATGCAAGGACGTTTCCGAGAGGGCATCGGGCCCTTGGCGGGTCGTTTTGTGAAGCAGGAATACTATGCAGAAGATGAGGCACCTGAGCGATCTGCGGATGTTGAAATTGCCATTGACCTGAAGAGCCGAGGGTTGGCGTTCCTCGTGGAGAAATACGAGCACAATTACCCGCATTGCTGGCGAACCGATAAGCCTGTATTGTACTATCCGTTGGACAGCTGGTTCATTCGGGCCACGGCGGCCAAAGAGCGGATGCAGGCATTGAATGATACCATCCGCTGGAAGCCTGCGAGCACAGGTTCAGGGCGATTTGGCAAGTGGCTGGAAAACTTGAACGATTGGAACCTTTCGCGATCGCGCTTTTGGGGAATTCCAATCCCCATTTGGTCGACCGAAGACGGCAGCGAACGGCGTTGCATCGGTTCGGTGGAAGAGTTGAAGCAAGCGTGCCAGGAATCGGTGGAAGCGGGATTGATGTCCGAAAATCCACTTAATGGTTTCGTGCCAGGTGACATGAGTAAAGCGAATTACGACGGATTCGATTTGCATAAGCACGTGGTGGACCAAATCACCCTGAAATCAGCTTCGGGCCAACCCATGAAGCGTGAGGCGGATTTGATTGATGTATGGTTCGACAGCGGTTCTATGCCCTATGCGCAGTGGCACTACCCGTTCGAAAACAAGGAGAAAATCGATGCTGCTGGTGCTTTCCCAGCTGATTTCATTGCGGAAGGCGTTGACCAAACACGCGGTTGGTTCTACACCTTGCACGCCATTGCGACCATGGTTTTTGATTCGGTTGCGTACAAGAATGTGGTGAGCAACGGATTGGTTTTGGACAAAAACGGCTTGAAGATGTCCAAGCGCCTGGGGAACGGAGTGGATCCTTTCGAAACCTTGGCGCAATTCGGTCCGGACGCCACGCGCTGGTACATGATTAGCAATGCCCAGCCTTGGGATAATTTGAAGTTCGACACCGACGGCATCGTTGAGGTTCAGCGCAAATTCTTCGGCACCCTGCACAACACCTACAATTTTTTGGCACTCTACGCCAAAATCGATGGGTTCACGGGTGCAGAGAAACAAATTCCTGTTGCGCAACGGCCTGAGATTGATCGCTGGGTGCTTTCCCGATTGAATTCGCTCATCACAGAGGTAGATGCGGGATATGCTGACCTTGAGCCTACGCGTGTCGCTCGCGCGATTCAATTGTTTGCCATCGATGAATTATCGAATTGGCATGTCCGTTTGTCACGCCGCCGATTTTGGAAGGGCAGCATGAGCGATGACAAATTGAGTGCGTACCAAACCCTGCATACCTGCTTGCAGGCCATTGCGGTCATGATTTCGCCCATCGCTCCGTTTTATGCCGATCGCTTGTATCGCGACCTGAATGGTTCGGAAGATTCTGTGCACTTGACTGATTTCCCTGCTGCAAAAAAGGAATACGTGGACCTCGAATTGGAAGCACGGATGGCCTTGGCGCAGCAGCTCAGTTCGCAAGTTTTGTCCTTGCGAAAGCGAGAGCGCATCCGCGTGCGGCAGCCGTTGCGTCGCATTTTGGTGCCAATATTGGACGAGACCGACGCAGCGCGTGTGCGCGCCATCGAGCAGCTTATTCGCAGTGAGGTCAATGTGAAAGAAGTAGAGATCATTCGCGACGGTGAGAACTCAACCATTTCAATCGTCAAAAAAGTAAAACCAGATTTCAAAGCACTCGGCCCCCGATTCGGCAAGCGCATGAAGGCCATTGCGTCGGCTATCCAGTCCATGGATGCATCAGCTATTGACGCCCTTGAACGCGACGGTAAAGTGGAGGTGCAGCCTGCAGACGGTGAAGGCAGTGCGTGGGTGGATGTGGCCGATGTGGAAATTCTGACCGAAGACATTCCCGGTTGGTTGGTCTCCAGTGCCGGTGGGGTCACGGTGGCTTTGGACATCACCTTGGACGATTCGCTCAAGGCAGAGGGCCTGGCGAGAGAACTGGTGAATCGCGTCCAAAATCTCAGGAAAGACAGTGGTTTGGAAGTCACGGATCGCATTGAATTGATTGTACAAGCAGAGGCTGAAATTCAGCGAGTGCTCAAAGAAAATTTGGACTATATTGCCCAAGAGACCCTGGCGTCTGAAGTCACTTGGAGTGAACTGGTGGAGGCCGAGAAAATTGAATTGAGCGAAGGCATATCTGTTGCTTTGGCTATTACCAAAATGAATTGAACAAACCGCTATGGCAGAGACACGCTATTCGGATTCCGATTTGAAAGAATTCCAAACGCTCATCGAGGAGAAGCTCGGCGTAGCGCAGGAGAATTACGATGAATTGCAGCGAGCACTTTCTCATCAAGATGACAACTCAACGGACGACACTTCACCGACGTTTAAAATGATGGAGGACGGCTCTGAAACGATGAGCCGCGAGGAGACAGCACAGTTGGCTGCACGTCAGGAGAAGTTCATCCGAAATTTGGAAAATGCATTGCTGCGCATCAAAAACAAGACGTACGGCATCTGCCGGGTAACTGGAAAGTTGATTCCAAAAGAGCGATTGCGCTTGGTGCCCCATGCGACGATGAGCATTGAGGCAAAGAATAAGCAGTAAGCAAGCCGCTTTTGGAACCTAAATCTTCATTGTGGAGCTGGGTGTTGGCAATTGTACTGCCCGTATTGGCAGCGGATCAAGCGCTGAAGTTGTGGGTCAAATTGAATTTTTCGTTAGGGGAGCAAATGTCCTTTATCCCCGGTCTGCTTGAGTTGCAATTCATTGAAAATGAAGGCATGGCTTTCGGTTGGGCACTTCCTGGTGTGGCGGGCAAATTGGTTCTGACTTTGTTTCGTTTGGTCGCTGCCGTGGGAATTGGCTTCTACATGCGAGGATTGGTCGCATCGGGAGCCCATCGGGGGCTCTTGACATGCCTCGCTTTCATTTGGGCGGGTGCCATTGGAAACATCATCGACAGCGCGGTTTATGGCCAATTGTTCACGGCGAGCCAATGGGGGTTAATTGCTGAATGGGCCAATGCCTCTTCCCCTGGCTACGCGCCTTTTTTGATGGGATATGTCGTGGACATGTTCCATTTTACGGTGCGCTGGCCCTCTGGTTTTCCGATAGAATCCCTGGCAAGCAGGGAAATTTTCCCTCCAATATGGAATTTAGCGGATGCGGCAATCTCGTGTGGCGTCATCGCCATTCTGCTCGGTCAGCGTCGGTTTTTCGCAGAGGCTAATGCTGGGGATTGATTAAGCTTCGGTCGCAACAGGCTCGACCCAGTCGCCGTGCTTACGAATCAATTCAATCAACGCTTGAACCGCCTCAGCTTCTGGCACATTGCGCTCTACCACTTCTTTTTCCTTGTACAACGTGATTTTGCCTGGCCCTGTGCCAACATACCCATAATCCGCATCGGCCATTTCGCCAGGGCCATTCACGATGCAGCCCATGATGCCTATTTTGATTCCCTTCAGATGCGATGTGACTTGTCGAATTTTGGCCGTCGTTTCCTGCAGGTCAAACAAGGTGCGGCCACAGCTTGGACAGCTGATGTATTCCGTTTTTGAAATGCGCGTACGGGTCGCCTGTAAAATACCGAATGCGGTGGAGTTTTTCAGCTGAAGTGGAATGCCGTTTCCGTTGATCCAAATGCCGTCACCAAAGCCATCGAGCAGCGGTGCTCCGACATCGGCTGAGGCGTAAAGTTGAAAGCGTTCGGTATCCAATCCGTCGTACGATCGATGCAATATGACCGGCGCGTCGCAACCGGCATGATCCAACTGCATGCACGCCGCTCGCAAGTCGGCCATGGCGTGTTGGCGTTGCGTTTCCAAGATCAGCACGACGTTTCCATGTTGCTGCACGGTGCGCATGAAATCATCCGAAATGTGCTCGCGCTCCAGGCGGACGAAATGCAATTCGGCACGGTGGGTAGGGTCCCAATTTGCCGCATGCCACACCGGGAAATGGCGGGTGCGCTCCTGCCACGATTCGGCTTCCTGAATCACACCCAAGGTGCCCGGCAATTCAAAATCGACCGGTTCGGCTCCGGTGTAGATGTAGTCGCAGGCAAAGTCATCCAAATTCCACTTATCCAACGGCACCGAGTACCGGTATCCGCAACCGAACAGTTTCGCGGGGGTCACCGGTCCTGTGCTCAAATCATGCACCACCACCGGTACGGCTCGGTCTCCCATGTTCGCTACCGAAGAGGTCGAACGCCTTTGATAAGCATAAGGGTCAAAAGTCAACGGCACGGCATTCGCCTGGTCCGTTTCGTTGCGATGATCGTACCGTTCTACCAACATACGAGCCACGGGCAATTCTGCCTCTGGCGCCTCTGTGAGTGACACCCGTACGGTGTCTCCCAATCCATCCTCGAGCAAGGCACCAATTCCCACGGCACTTTTGATGCGCCCGTCCTCTCCGTCGCCGGCTTCCGTTACCCCAAGATGCAAGGGATAATTCATGCCTTCGGCGTCCATGTGCGCTACAAGCAGTCGGTAAGCTTGAACCATGACCTGAGGATTCGAGGCCTTCATGCTGATGACTAAATCGTGATAATCATGTTCGCGGCAAATCCTCAAAAACTCCATGGCACTTTCCACCATGCCCTTTGGCGTGTCTCCATACCGGCTCATGATCCTATCGGAGAGCGATCCGTGGTTGGTTCCGATGCGCATGGCCCTGCCGAGATCTTTGCACTTCAAGACAAGTGGGGTGAATTTTTCGCGAATCCGTTCGAGCTCCGCGGCGTACGTCTCATCCGTGTATTCGATTTCTTCAAACCGTTTTTTGTCCGCGTAATTCCCCGGATTTACCCGAATCTTTTCTACGTAATCCGCTGCGATTTCAGCTGCGTTGGGGGTGAAATGAATGTCCGCCACCAATGGCACATGCTTGCCGTGGTCATGAAGAACTTCCGCGATTTCCTTCAGGGCCTCCGCTTCTTTCCTCGAAGGAGCGGTGATTCGGACCAATTCACTGCCGGCGGCAATCATGCGCTCACTCTCAGCTACGGTTTTCTCCACGTCCAGGGTATCGGCGGTGGTCATGGACTGGATGCGAATGGGTGCATCACCACCCAGCGAAAGCTCGCCAACGGCAATTTTTCGAGACGTCCGCCGACGGTAATTGAACCAATCGACGTGATTCAGGTCTGGGTGTTGGGCTGAAGGGTGGTCCGAACTCATGATGATAACGCTCTGCGAAGTTAACCTCTTTCGACGCGGATTTGTTGGCTTGCCCTCGCGCTTCGAACGTATTTTCGAACCGTGAATTTTTCCAAGGATGTCCGGCTCACTCTCGATTGATTGCGAACGATGCATCGTTTTGTCTGTCTTGCCTTATAACGACGGCCGACGCGTGGTGCGCGTATTGACCGAATCGATTGGTACCGTCGCGCTTTGGGTTTCGGAAGGACGGGGTAAAAACAGGCAGGTGGGCCATTGGCATCCAGGGGCGATGTTGGAATTGACGGGATTGACGCGCAAGGGCTCGGAGGGCTTGGTCCGCTTCAAATCTGCCCGACGGAAGTTTATACCCGTGTCCACGATGCAGGATGTCCGAAAAGGAGCAATCGTGTTTTTTTTGTGTGAGTTGATCGGAAAGTTGTTTCCAGAGGAGTCGGAACACATGGAGGTTTTCCGATTATTTTGGAATACCCTTGAACAGGTGGATCAGGAGCAGCAGGTGGCTTGGGTTCATGTGTTTTTCATCGGCGAACTGATTCGCTTGCTCGGGATCGCTCCGGAAGCATCCCCGCGTCGCGGCGAGGATGTGCTCAATTTGCAAACCGGGGAATGGACCAGTCAGATGGGCCCCATGGAGGATCATCTGCCTGCCCCGCTAAGCCACTGGTTTATCGATGTTACCGATGGCAGCCGAAACCCCATTGCATGCGATGCGCAAAACCGAAAGCAGCTCATCCAAGGCCAAATTCGATATTTGCATCATCAGATGGGTGGTCTTCGTGAAATCAAGAGTTACGACGTCTTGGAGGCTGTTTTCAATTGAATGAGAGGCAGAATCTTGGCTTAATTATTGCACACAAGGGCACCATGACAGCGGCAAAAAAGGGAATCGGAATTGGAGGATTGATGCTCTGCGGAATGCTCTGCGGAACGGCTTCGGCTCAAAAAACTCCTGAGAAAGCACCCCAACCCGCAACTGTCCAGCCTGATACAAGGGAGGCCATCCGCACGAAGGAAATCAGGGCGATTTCGTCGAACGGCCAACAACCCGTTCCTTTTGCCGTCATCGTGAACAAGAACAGCGGCGCTCAAGTGATGACCGATGAAAATGGTGCGGCGATCATCCAACGGAACGTGGCGTTGGATACGCTGTTGTTTCGATCGGTTGGTTTCATGGACATGGTCATTTATCCCGGCCAGCCCGTTCCCAGCACGGTGCGCATGGTGGAGGACATGGTGAGCTTAGAGCAAGTGGAGGTGGTCAGTCAGGGAATTCTGAGTGCGGAGACTTCTGCCCTCGCCAATGCCGTGCAATCAATTACCCGCATGCCCACGCCAGTGGTCAAGCTGGAGGTTCCCCAGACCTCGGCCGAGTTGCTGTGGTCGACTGGCTCCGTTTTGGTACAACAAAGCCAACAAGGGGGAGGCTCTCCGATTCTGCGCGGATTCGAAGCAAACCGCGTTTTGCTCGTGGTCGACGGTGTGCGTATGAATAACGCGATTTACCGCAGCGGTCACCTGCAAAATGCCATCACAGTCGATCCTCAGATTCTTGAACGCACGGATGTGTTGCTTGGGCCCAACAGTATTTTATTCGGAAGTGATGCGATGGGCGGTGTAATCCATTACCACACCCGCAATCCACGAACTGGGGGACGCGGACTCAAGACGCGGGTATCCAGTGCTTTTCGTTCACCAAATCAAAGCTATTCACTACATGGTGATGTGGAATGGTCCGGTTCCCGATTCGCGAGCTTGACTTCGCTTTCCTTTGCCCGCTACGGGGATTTGCGCATGGGCTCATGGCGCGCGCACGAGAATGCGCATTGGGGGCTGGATTCCGTTTATGTAGAGCGCACCGCTGGCGGAGATGAAATTCGGATCAACGAAGATCCCTCGGTGCAGCGAGGCTCAGGTTATGAGCAGTTAGACGCATTGCAAAAGTTTCGACTCAGATCCAACCGAGGCATTTGGGATTTGAATTTGCAATGGAGCACGAGCAGTAACATCCCCCGCTACGACGTTTCGAATGAGCAGTCAAATGGCACGTTGAAGTGGGCGGAGTGGAACTACGGTCCGCAAAATCGAGGGTTGGCGGCACTCCGATACAGCCAGGATTTTCCTCGCTGGGATGTCGCGTGGACATCGCTCGTTTCTTACCAAACCATCGAAGAATCGCGCATCAAGCGGCGATTGCACGCCGAATGGCGGGACATCCAAACTGAGAATGTTGGGGTTTGGAATGCCTATTCCACGCTGTCGAAAAGGTTTTTCAATTCCCTGCACATTACAGCAGGCTTGTCCGCGGGTCGCGACGGTGTCCAATCTATTGCCCGATCTGAGCACATGGATCGCGATGAATCCATTGGGCTCGACACGCGCTATCCAAATGACGGGAGCACGATGGGAACGCTGGCGTGTTTCGCGAATGCGCGTTGGCCTAGGAATCAGCACCTGTGGACAGGAGGCCTGAGGTGGAGCCGATCCTCATTGGATGCGTCTTTCATTCCGGGGATTGCGTACTCGCTGCCTTTCGAATCAGTGGCGATGCAAAACAGTGCCTTGACCGGTGGATTGTCAAATCGTTGGCACAGTCGCTCTCGGGTTTGGTCCACCACGACTTCATTTTCAACCGGTTTCCGGCATCCGAACGTGGATGACATGGGAAAAGTTCGCGAAAAAGGGGGGTATGTGCTGGTGCCAAATGACTCCCTGCGTCCAGAATACCTCTACAGCATGGAGCAGGCCCTTTACTGGGATTTTCAAAATCGCCAGGTGCTCACTGCGACAATCAGTGGGTTCGGATCGCGGTTGAATGACGCGATTGTGCCGCAAAATGCGACGTTGGATGGCGCAAGCCAATTCTTTATTGACGGCGATAGTGCGCGGGTTCAGACCAACGTAAATGCGAGTTATGCTTTAGTGGGCGGAATACGCGCAGAATTGAATGCGAAATTGACACCCAAATGGGGCATAGAAGGTGCGCTCAACTGGACCGTGGGAGATCAGTTTTTGCGCAATCCCGAAACCAAAGAAGAGGAGCGCATACCGATGGCGCACATTCCTCCGCTGTTCGGCAGGATTGCGACGGACATTGAAGGACGCTGGTGGACGTTGGAAATTTACAGTTTGTTCAGTGGGGCGAAATCGGCTGCGAAATTTGGACCATTTTCGACGGATAATCTGGATCTGATGTTACCAGAAGGTGCCCCCCGTTGGTGGACGTTGAACGCAGAGTTCAGTGCCAAACTGCACGACACCGTGGAGGCGCGGCTGGGGGTGCGCAATGCATTGGACATGCACTACCGTGTTTTTGCCAGCGGAATCAGTGCTGCAGGTCGTGGGCTTTACACGTCGCTGCACGCCGCGTTTTAAGTGTACCTTCGCCGCATGCGTTTTCAAGGCGTCATAGGACACCAAGATATCGGAAAAAAGTTGCGCTCTGGGGTGCAATCCGGAAGGGTCGCCCACGCGCAATTGTTCAATGGCCCTGAGGGCAGTGGAGCGTTGTCGTTGGCATTGGCCTATGCGCGCTATTTGCATTGCTCAAATCGAACAGACGAGGATTCCTGTGGCACGTGTACGTCATGCAAGCAGTACGATTCGTTGCAGCATCCGGACCTGCATTGGTCGTTTCCTTTTTTCAAAAAGGATGGTTCGGATCATGCCTTGTCCCAACCGTTTCAGGGGGCCTGGCGTGAGCGGGTATTGGCGGATTCCTATTTCGGCCAAGAAGAATGGCTTGCGGCTATCGGCGCCGATCGCAAGCAGCTTTTCATCAGCGTTCAAGAAGCAATGGAAATCAACCGAAAGCTGGGGTTGAAGTCTTTTCTAGGCGGGTGGAAGGTGCTGATTTTGTGGTTGCCAGAAACCATGCGCGTGGATACGGCGAACAAAATGCTCAAGCTCATCGAAGAGCCTACCGATCAAACCGTGATGCTCTTTGTTAGTGAGCGGGCGAATCAACTGCTAGCTACCATCCGGTCGCGGGTGCAAATGGTACAAATTCCGCGTTTATCGGATGAAGAAGCGGCTGAGGGAATGAGCCACCGGTATGGCATGTTGGTTGATCAGGCTTTTCAGCGTGTTCAAGTGACCGAGGGCAATGTGGCGGCAGCACTGCGCATGGGGGATGCATCAGAAGGAGACGAAGATCATCATCTTTTTGTTCAATGGATGCGTTCCTGTTATGCTCAGGATACGGTGTCCACAATGGAATTGGCAGATAATTTTACCAAACCAGGACGCGAAGGCATGAAGCGTTTTTTGCGTTACGCCTTGCACATGGTTCGGCAATGCATCGTAGGGAATTACGGCGCGCAATCTCTGGTACGGCTGACCGAAAAAGAACGGACATTTGCGGAGAAATTCGCGCCATTCATTCACCACGCAAACGTCTTGGAGCTGCAGGAACTGTTGGAATCAGCGCACCGGGATATCGCTGGAAACGTCAACGGAAAGTTGGTGTTTATGGATTTGAGTGCGCGCGTGAATATTTTACTGCGTAGGACCGGTTGAAGCGCACGCCGAACGAATGTATCTTCGTCAGGATGAGTTGCAGTAATTGTAGAAACGGTGCAGATGGCAAGCCAAGAGGCTGCCGCAGCAATGGGAATTGTGGAGTTGGCGGATGCGGTTCGTTGACTGTTTTTGATTGGTTAGAGGGGATTGCGCTCCCGGAAGGCCAAAAAGCCTTTGACATCGCAGAAGTGCGTTTCAAGGCCAATCGAAAAGGATTTTTCCGAAAGTCGTCGAAGCTAGATGTGCAAGTTGGCGACGTGGTGGTTTTGGATGCTGAACACGGAGTAGACGTGGGGGTGGTGAGTATGGTAGGGGAATTGGTTCGCGCTCAAATGAATGCCAAAGGCTCAAAGGACGATCACGAAATCAAAAGAATTGAGCGAAAGGCCACCCAAGAAGATATTGATCTGTGGCAAAAGTCGAGCATGCGGGAACCCGACACAATTCGGGAATCCCGTGAAATCATCAAGCGGACTGGGCTTCAAATGAAACTCACAGATGTGGAGTTTCAAGGGGATGGCAAAAAAGCCACCTTTTACTATACAGCTGAGGACCGTGTGGATTTTCGAGAACTCGTTCGAGAGTTGGCTTCTGCATTTAGTGTACGCATCGAAATGCGTCAAATTGGAGCGCGCCAAGAAGCTGCTCGCGTCGGAGGCATCGGGGTGTGCGGTCGTGAGTTGTGCTGCTCGAGTTGGCTGAAAGATTTTCGCAGCGTCAGTACATCCGCCGCTCGTTACCAACAACTTTCGTTGAACCCGCAAAAATTGGCCGGTCAATGCGGAAAGCTGAAGTGTTGCCTCAATTTTGAATTGGATCAATACGTTGAAGCTGTCAAAGAGTTTCCTTCGCCCAATGCCAAAATCAAATTGAAGGATGGCAAGGCGTTCGTTTTCAAAATGGACATCTTCAAGCGTTTGGTTTATCTCATTGCTCCGGACAGCGGCAATGGCGGTCCAGTGGCGGTTTCGGTGGAAGACATGCACGAGTTATTGGAAATGAATAAGCGTGGAGAATATCCCGTTAGTTTAACCGAGTTCGTGATGGAGGAAGAACCGGATGAAGTGGATGAGGTGTATTCTAATGTGGTGGGACAAGACAGCTTGACGCGCTTCGATGAACAGCGACGTCGCCGGCGAAAGAAGCGTTCAGGCCGCAAACCGCAGGGCAAGTCTTCAGGATCGGTACAAAGAAGTTCAAAATCCGATGCAGAAACGGCCACCTCGAAGAAGAGCAATGCTTCTGGGGATAGAAGCAAGCCCAACCGATCGCGAAATAAGCGTCGTCGCCCGAAATCAGACAATCCAAACCCTAGCTGATGCGCTTGTGGAGCTTGGCACTGGCATTGGGGTGCCTTACATCATGCGGAACAGAGGCGTTCTTTGGTGGTACGAAATCATTTGACGCTCCACTGGGTTGGGCGGCTGCGGAAAAGGCTGAATTTGAGTGGCAGATTACGGATACATTAGATCGCTTCGATTTTTTCATCGACCTCCGCCACGACCAAACTTACCCTTTCAGCAACATCTATTTGTTCGTGGATTTCACCTTTCCAAATGGAAGGATGCTCCGAGATACGTTGAGTTGCGAATTGGCCGATGAACGCGGCAATTGGCTGGGGACTGGGTTTGGCAATATGGTCGATCACCGCATCGGATTCAGACGCGCAACGGGTTTTCCGCTTTCGGGAGATTATGCCATCCGCATTGGCCACGGCATGCGAGTAGACCCGCTCCCTGGTATATCCGATGTAGGCTTCAGATTGGAGCCTGCCATCGACTGATCTGACGCTAAATTTCCTTTAAGGCAACGCTATGGGCTCTCCGAATGCGAGGGGGAGGTCAGCTTCCGTCCAATCGCTTATGCCGCCGATGAGGTCAATGATGTAGGGATGCCCGATGATGCGCAATTCTTCTGTGATTACCCCGCTTCTTCCGCCTGCTTCGCAATAAACCAAAATGGGCCGGTCTTCCGGTAAGGCCTTCAACGGCTCCAGTCGGTGGTCCCAATCGTAGGAGATGTATGAAGCTCCTGCGAGGTGTCCAGCATCCCATTCTTCATCCGAACGTACGTCGAGTAGGATGGCATTGGGAAGTGCTTTTTGAAGGGAATCCAGCTTGAGGATTGAAATTTCTTGAACTTGTGGATGACTCGAGCTTTTGGCGGTCTCGTTTCCAGATTGGCAACCGAGCGTGCTCAAAAATGTCAATGCGGCAATGAATGGGGTGTGCTTCATGGATGTAAAAATACATGCTGCGCCTTGTCGTCACTGAATCCCCTGAAAAAAGTGGTATTTTGCGGACCCAAGAAATGAAAACCATGTTGAAGAACCTGTGTGGGCTAAGCACCTTAGCTTTTTTAGTGTGCATATCGAATACCGTTTGGAGCCAATCGGAGGCTGATGGTATACGGTATTGTGGGCAGTGGATGATGGAGCAAGCCTATTTCAATGCGCATCCGGAAGAGCGAGAACGAGCCTTGCGGGATGCCGCGCGATTGGAAAATGAGACGATCGCTTTCAGCGATGTAAATCGCGATGAGTTGATCATCATCCCAGTCGTTTACCATGTCATCCATTACAACGGACCGGAGAACATCAGCGATGAGCAACTTTTCAGTGGAATCGAGGTCATGAATCGAGATTTCCGCAAACTCAGCCCGGACACAGCAGACGTCGTGACAGCCTTTGAAGACATCGCAAGTGATACGGAAATCGAATTTCGTTTGGCTCAAATCGACCCCGATGGAAATTGCCACACGGGAATCAACCGCATCGTTTCTCCGTTGACTTACATCGGCGATGGCGACGTGAAAGACCTGATCCAATGGCCACGCAACAGCTACCTCAACATTTGGGTCGTGGAAAATGCCAACGGAGCTGCTGGCTATAGCCTTTACCCCAGTTCGGTGAACAGCAACCAAGGAGCTGGAAATGACGGAATTGTGGTCGCGCATGATTACACAGGCAACATCGGCACCAGCAACAATTACCGTTCACGGACACTCACCCACGAGGCAGGGCACTGGATGAATTTGCGCCATACGTGGGGCAATTCGAACAGCCCTGGTGATTCAGATAACTGTGACATGGATGACAACGTGGACGACACGCCATTGACCAGCGGTTGGACAACGTGCAATGTGAATGGCGAGACGTGCGGTTCGTTGGACAATGTCCAGAATTACATGGAATACTCGTACTGTGGACGGATGTTCACCGAGGGCCAACGCCAACGGATGCGTGCGGCAATGAACAGCAGCACTGCACAGCGCAATCAGCTCTGGACTCCAGAAAATTTAGAAGAAACCGGTGTAAACCAAGAACCGATTCTGTGTGAGGCGAAGTTTTCCGCCACGCGCCAGACGATTTGCGTTGGAGATTCCATCCAATTCTTCGACGAGAGCTACCACGGCGTGACAGGCTGGGATTGGAGCTTCGGAGATGGGGGAACTGCAAATGGTGAATCTCCCTGGCACACCTTCGATGAGGCGGGCGTATTCGATGTGACACTGACGGTGTCAAACGGGTCCGATGAGGTGTCGCTCACGGAGTCGGGATACATTCAAGTGCTCGAAACTGGCGCGATGGAAACGCCTTTCTCCGACAGCTTCGAAGCTGAAGAATTGGGGGAGAATTGGTTCATGGTCGATGTCTCGAATGACGGTGACGGCTGGGAACTCACGGGTGTTGCAGCTTTTTCAGGCGAGCAAAGTTTGCGCATTCATAATTGGTCGAATAACGTGGAATTCAATCGTGATCAGCTGATCACAAGTTCCATGGACATGTCGGAAGCTGCGGAAATTCAAGTTTCGTACAAATGGGCGTATTGCTTCAAGGGGACAGACGAAGATGAGGATGATACTGATGACCGCTTGAAGGTTTACGCATCCCCTAATTGCGGAGAGACCTGGAGCTTGCGCCGAATGCATCGTGGTTTTACAGACCTTCCCTCAGCACCGCCACACCCATTTGTTTTCACTCCAAGCGGTCCAGAGGAATGGAACGAATACGTCCTGAGTATCCCGTACACGCAATTTTTCACGGAGAATTTTCGGTTGATGTTTGAGTTTGAAAGCCGATTGGGCAACAACATCTTTTTGGACGACATCAACATCGAGGTGCTCACGCCTGCCGATGTGATGGAACGAGAGCAACTGAATGGTTTGGCGCTGCAAGTTTATCCAAACCCCGCCTCGGCAAACGCCACCTTGGAATTTACCACCTCGCGACCCTACGATACGGTGTCCATTCGAGCATTGGATGTCACGGGGCGAGTTGTTTGGAGGGGATACGAAGGTTCGCTTGCCATGGGCGCGCAACGCTTTGACTTGCCCACGGCCAGTTGGTCACCAGGGACGTATTTAATCCAAGTGGAGGCAGAGGGACGAAGGATTACAGAACAACTGATGGTTCGCTGAGCTTCGGCCGCGAATTCATCGAGGATTTGTCAAATGAAAAACGGCCGCGATTTCGCGGCCGTTTTCAATTCGTGGGGGTAAAGATTTAGCTCTTCGAGCCTACCAAAACTGTCACACATCCTTCGTGTTGGATGGCGGCTTTTGATTCCGGCACTTGCACATGGATTTGCAGTTGCTGTGTGGTTTCGACTTTGAAATCGACGTAATTCACGTCGGGCTCATTTTTGCTGCTATCAAACAACCGCTTTCCGCGACTGTCATTGATTTCGTAGGCGATCTCACCCAACACAGGGTGTCCGCAAACAATCAATCGGTAATCTTGACCAGCAAGGAAAGTGAGCATCAACTCGGCTTCATCACCAGGGATCAAGATGGCACTGTTGTAGTTGTCATTCTGAATGTACCCGTCCAATGAGGAGAGGCAATTCTTTTTTGTGAACGAACGGCACTGCGCGTCGGCAGTCGTCGCAAACAGCCCGAAGGCCAAAAGGAGGATTATCGTATGCTTCATCGTACTTCTAGGCTTTTATTGAATGCACCCGTTTCGAACGGTTTCGACAGCGGAGGCGATGGCCCCGATTGCTGCGTCATCTGCTGTGAAGGTTGGACCTCCACCGATGACAAACGTGCCTGATTCTTCACGGGATGTTGTGCCCTCACCTTCTGTGGTACCTACCGCCCCGTATGCAGCTTCGATGGCTTGCATGGAAGAGAGGAGTCCTGTGAGAGCCGGTGTTTGCTCGTAGCTGCCGCAGAGGTTCATGACATCATTCAGAACCAATTTTTGTTCGGCAATGCGGGTTTTTAATTCTTGTGGTGCTTCGCTCAGGTGACGGGTGGCGAGGTACATGCCTTCCACCCAACCTGCAGCAACGACTAACCCAGCAAGGTCTTCTTGACCGTTATACTTGAGTTGCTCGTTCAGCGCATAAAACGTGTCCGACACAATGTCAATCAGCACTTCACGATCATTGCGGTTGGCTTCTACTTCGGCCATGACTTCGTCACTCAAGACATCGCTGATGCCCAACTGCCCCGCCAAATCCTTGATGGCTGACAGGTATTCCAAACTCGCAGAATTTTCTTCGAAGATGGTGGCATAGCTTAAGTCTGCCCCGTAGATACCGAGGTTGATGGCTTGGGCATCACTGGTCGTATACTCGCTTGCGCGGTCCGCTCCGTTCAAGGCGTCTGCATGGAAGTGAGCGCCGCTGCGCTTGATCAGCGAGGCTGTTTCCATAGGCGAAGGCGCGGCGTGAAAAATTTTCGTCAAGGTATTTTGACGAGAAGTAACGGCCATGCCATCGGTATCCATACCATCTACCACTACGGTATCATTGCTGTGGTCGTGGCCGGCGTGCTCGTCCTGGCTTCCACCGCAACCGGTGGCTAAAAATGCACCCATGCCGATGAGGATGGGAAGTGCTTGAATTCGTTGATTAAAACGCATGGTTATTAGTCTGGGTATTGAAGCCCAATTTGCTTCTCACCAAGCACCTATACGGAAGTGATTCAAAAAAGTTCCGCACACTGCGATGTTTATCGCAAATGAACCGAAATCAATGCGCTTCCAGCCAGTTGGCTCCGGTCGACATGTCCACCACCAACGGCACATCGAGGACAACCGCTTTGGACATGGCCTCAACAATCAAGCCCTGGAGTGTATCGACTTCTTCTTTCGGCACATCGAAGACCAATTCATCGTGAACCTGCATGATCATTTTGGCCTTCAAACCACTGGACATTAGCGAATTTTGCATGCGGACCATGGCCACTTTGATGATGTCTGCAGCCGATCCTTGGATCGGAGCATTGACCGCGTTTCGTTCAGCAAATGCACGGACGGTCGCGTTGTTGGATTGGATGTCGGGGAGGTATCGGCGGCGCCCGAGAACCGTTTCGGCGTAGCCCTTTTCTCGCACCGACTCCACGCATGAGGCCGTGAAAGCTTTCAATTGAGCGAATTGAAGGAAGTAAGCATCGATGATTTCTTTCGCTTCACGCCTCGGGATGCCGAGGTTTTGCGCCAATCCAAAAGCGCCTTGGCCGTAAAGAATGCCAAAATTGACTGCTTTCGCCTTGCTGCGCATCTCCCGGTCTACGGCATCTGATGTTACGCCGAATACTTTGGCAGCTGTGGCCGTGTGGATGTCGTCGCCCTTGACAAATGCGTCCACCAATCCCGAATCTTTACTCAGGGCTGCAGCAATGCGCAATTCTACTTGGCTATAATCTGCTGCGAGCAGCACGTGATTCTCGTCGCGCGGAATGAATGCCTCGCGAATGGCGCGGCCTTCTTCGGTCCGAATGGGGATGTTCTGAAGATTTGGATCCTTTGAACTCAATCGACCGGTCGCCGCTACCGTTTGCTGATACGTGGTGTGGACGCGACCGCTTTCGGGATGAATGAGCATGGGCAGCGGATCCACGTAGGTAGACTTGAGCTTTTTCAGCTTGCGATAGCGCAAAACTGCGGGTACGATGGGATGCGCATCACGTATTTTTTCAAGTACCTCCTCACCGGTGGGGTATTGCCCGGTTTTGGTTTTCTTGATCTTGGCCTTGATTTCGAGTGTTTCGAACAAAATGGGGCCAAGCTGCTTCGGGCTGTCAATATTGAATACTTGGCCCGCATGGTTTTGAATCTCCTCGCTCAAGGCATCAATTTGATGACCCAGAGTTTCGCTGTATTCAGCCAGGGCAGGCGCGTCAATGCGGACACCTTCGAGTTCCATATCGGCCAAAATTTGGACCAAAGGCATTTCCACTTCTCGGAACAATTTGTCAGCGGCTACGTTTTCCAACTGTGGGAGGAACCGATCGCGCAGCTGCAGGGTCACATCGGCATCTTCGCAGGCATAATCCGTGAGGGAAGCAATGGGCAAATCCGCCATGGATTTTTGGTCTTTCCCTGCTTTTCCAATCATATCCGTGATGGGAATCGTGGCGTATCCTAATTCGGTTTCAGCCAATCGGTCCAATTTATGCGAGACCTCAGGCTGAATGAGGTAATGTGCGACCATCGTATCGAAAGCCTTGCTGTGAAATGCCAGGCCGCGGCGCGCAAGAATCTTGTAGTCAAATTTGAAATGGTGAGCAACTGCTTCCTTTTCGGGGTCTGCGAAAATCGGTTGTAGCGCGTCAAGCAGCTCTTGTTCCGTCCATTCCGCGGTTTGAGCGGGGACCCACCATCCAGATTTAGCGGCGGTGGAGAATGCGATGCCCACTAAATCAGCGGTGAGGGTATTGAGCGATGACGTTTCGGTATCGAAGGCGAAAACCGGAGCGTCGGTCAACGCTTGAATCATTTCGCTCCTTTCTTTCAAGGTTTGAACAAACCGGTAGGCTGTTTTGACGTCGGCAATGGTTGCATACCCATCGTCCGCAGCTTCTGCATTGAAAACTCCCGATTCGTCCGTTGTGCCGGCGGGGGTTCCGAACAAATCGAGTTGCGCTGATTCGGGAGCACCGGTAGTTTTTGCAGGAACGGGGTTTTCAGCCCCTGATGCTGCAGCTGTATCGCCTAAAATGCGACGCGACAAGGTTCTAAACTCCAGATCTTCAAGTGTGGTTCGCAGCTTTTCGGAATTGGGGTCGGCCATTTTCATTGCGTCCCAACTCCATTCCATGGGGATGTCTAAGCAGATGGTAGCCAATTCTTTAGACAACAGCGCGAGTTCGGCATTTTCTTCAACCCGATCCCGCAACTTGCCTTTGAGCTCAGAAGCATGGGAAATGACGCCTTCCAAACTTCCGTATTGACGAATCAGCTTTGAAGCTGTTTTGGCGCCCACTCCAGGAATTCCAGGTATGTTGTCGACGCTGTCTCCCATCATACCGAGCAAATCGATGACTTGAAGAGGCTCATCTACATCGAACTTTTCTCGAATTTCGTCCGGGCCCCAGACTTCTGCGGGATTTCCTCCACGGCCTGGTTTGTACATCCGAATCGAGTCCGTTACCAACTGCCCAAAGTCTTTATCCGGTGTCATCATGTAAACATCGAAACCGTCTTGAGCCGCTTGTTTCGAGAGGAATCCGATGACGTCATCGGCCTCAAATCCTGGCTCGACGATGGATGGAATATTGAATCCTTCAAGGATTTCAAATATCCATGGCACTGCTCGCTTGATGTCTTCTGGGGTTTCGCTGCGGTTCGCCTTGTAGTCCGCATACGTTTCGTTGCGAAAACTGCCACCAGGCGGATCGAACACAACGGCTAAATGGGTGGGAGCCTCCTTTCGAACAACCTCCAAAAGGGCGTTGGTGAAACCAAAAATTGCACTCGTATTCAGCCCTTTCGAATTGATTCGCGGATTCTTCATAAAAGCGTAGTAGGCCCTGAAAATCAAGGCGTAAGCGTCAATGAGAAACAGCTTGCGGTCAGAGGGAGCAGTGATCATGTTGGTTTCGGTCCAGTGTGATGCCTCGAAGTTACCAACGGAGCACTGAAATCAGCGGGATTCTGCAGGCCGTTTATACACGGGAACCGTCGAACAGGGTTCTCCGTAGAAAATGGATTTCACGACGGGCTGTAGACGACGAATGACGTGCGCCAAACCTGCAGCGGTCGTTCCTACTGAACAACCCTTAACCACCACGCGTTCGTCACGATACGTTTGCAAATCGATGCGCTCAATGGCTTGGAGCAACCGTTTCTCAGTAGCATCCGCCTGGCTTCCAATCCAGACTTCAGCATTTAACGCCGTCAATTTCGAGGTTGCTAACATCCACGCCCAATCTGGAATTACGGCATCTGCCGAACAAAAAAGTGCCACGGGACGATTCCTCCAATGCCCTTCGTCCAAGGTTTTCATTGCGTCGCGGAAGGATTTTTCTTTCAAAATCAATCCGTGTTCTAGAAAATCAGCTAGATCAAAAGGGACAGTCGGATCATTTGGGACCAACGTATCCAAGTCAAGCGTCATCAATCCGCTTTCTTCAACGCGATTTCGTATTGGAGAATTCGGATCTGAGCGCTCCATATTATGCACTTTGCGATGCCGATGTGCCCTGTGCAGCGGCGAGCATTTCTTCTGCTGCGGTTACGATAGCTGCTGCGTTGTAATGGTTTTCTGCGTACAGTTCCGCTTGTGTTCCGTGTTCCACATAACGGTCAGGCAGTCCCAATCGCCGCACCGAAGCTTGGTATCCTTGGTCGCCCATGAATTCTAAAACAGCGCTACCAAAACCGCCCATAATGCAGCCGTCTTCTAGGGTGATAACGTGTTCGAATTTGCCGAACACTTCATGCAACATCATCTCATCCAGCGGCTTCACAAAGCGCATGTCATAATGCGCGGCGCTGATGCCACGATTTTCCAGCGCGTCGCATGCCTCCGTTGCCTGGGTGCCGATGGCACCGATGCTCAAAATGGCTACGTCACTTCCGGAACGCATTCGACGACCCTGACCGAGAGGAATCTCCTGAAACGGCTGTTTCCAATCCACGATGTGCCCCGTGCCGCGTGGGTAACGAATCGAATACGGACCGCGATGCTTTTGGGAAGCAGAGTACATCATGTTCCGCAGATCAACTTCATCCATTGGAGCCGCGACCACCATGTTGGGGATGCATCGCATGTACGCCAAATCGTAAGCCCCATGGTGCGTGGGGCCGTCCGCGCCTACTACACCTCCGCGATCCAAGCAAAAAACAACATGCAAATTTTGCAATGCGACATCGTGAATCACTTGGTCGTAAGCGCGTTGCATGAAACTGGAATAGATGTTGCAAAACGGCACTTTGCCTTGCGTAGCCATACCAGCAGAGAAGGTTACCGCGTGTTGTTCGGCGATGCCCACATCAAATGCACGATCAGGCATCTCCTTCAACATGAATTTCAGCGAGCATCCCGAAGGCATGGCCGGTGTCACACCTACGATGCGGGCGTCCTTTTTTGCTAATTCGATGATGCTGTGCCCGAAAACGTCTTGAAATTTCGGTGGTTTGGGTGAGGTCGCAGTGACCTTCTTGATTTCACCAGTGGTCTTGTCGAATAGACCCGGGGCGTGCCACGTGGTTGCGCTTCCAGCTTCGGCGGGTGCGTACCCTTTCCCTTTTACCGTGACACAGTGCAACAATTTGGGCCCTGGAATATCCTTAATGTCATTCAAGATTTGGGCAACGTGCTCTACGTCGTGGCCATCGACCGGACCGAAATACCGGAAATTGAGCGACTCGAACAAATTGGATTGCTTGAGCAACGCAGACTTTACGGCTGATTCCACCTTTTGCGCAACCGCCTGAGCGTTCGGACCGAATTTCGAAATGCGACCGAGCAAATGCCACACTTCGTCTTTGGCTTTATTGTAAGCCTTTGACGTCGTGATGTCCGTCAGGTATTCTTTGAGAGCGCCAACATTCGGATCGATGGACATGCAGTTGTCATTCAAGATCACTAGCAAGTTGGCATCTTCAGCACCACCGTGGTTTAACCCCTCGAAAGCCAATCCAGCTGTCATTGCACCATCGCCGATGACGGCAACGTGCTTTTTGTCCTTGCGCCCGTCCAATTTGCTGGCAACAGCCATTCCTAGTGCGGCTGATATGGAAGTGGAGCTGTGTCCCACGCCAAACGTGTCGTAAGGACTTTCACTGCGTTTCGGAAAGCCGCTTAGGCCGCCGTACTGGCGATTGGTGTGGAAACGATCTCGGCGACCAGTCAAAATTTTGTGACCGTAGGCCTGGTGTCCCACGTCCCAAACGATCTGGTCTTCCGGTGTATTGAATGCGTAGTGCAACGCAACCGTCAACTCGACCACCCCCAGGCTTGCGCCAAAGTGCCCTCCCTTCTCAGAAACCACGTCCACAATGTATTGCCGGAGTTCGTCACAAACCGCTGGCAGATCCTCAATGTTGAATTGCTCCCTCAAGTCTTTTGGCTCGAGAATGCGGGATAAATGGGGGCCTGCTGGGAAATGATTCATGGCGTAGGGTCTTATTGCACCTGTCAGATTCAAACAAAACTAAACGCAATCATGTTCACAGGCCTTCTGCGGAGTGGCAACTTTTTCTAACAAAGCAGGTTAAGCTTCCACCAAAGAGGCCAATCCTTGCAGGATGGCCGCGCCATCCATATTGCCCAAATCTGCACTTGCTGCGCGTTCCGGATGTGGCATCATGCCAAATACATTCATGGCCTTGTTCGCGACACCTGCTATGTTCGCCACGGCTCCGTTCGGGTTGGACCATTGGTTGATGTTCCCCGATTCATCGCAGTATTTGAAGAGAATTTGGTCGTGGTCTTCCAATGACTTTAAGCCGTCTGCATCGATGAAGTAATTGCCCTCACCGTGAGCGATTGGAATTTGGATCGCTTCATCAGTCGCGTACCCGAGTGAGACAGGGGCGACGCGCGAAACCGGCTTTAAGTGGACGTTTTTGCAAATGAACTTGCGGCTTTCGTTGTGGAGCAACGCCCCGGGAATCAACCCCGTTTCGCAGAGGATTTGAAATCCATTGCAAACGCCAAAGACCCTTCCGCCTCGGTTGGCATGGGCAACGACAGATTCCATGATGGGAGAAAAACGGGCAATGGCTCCACTGCGGAGGTAGTCGCCGTAGCTAAATCCTCCAGGCAAGACCACCACGTCTACGCCTTGCAAATCGCGGTCTTTGTGCCACAATTTGACCACCGAAAAACCCAAGTCGTGCTCCAGCGCATGCACCATGTCCATGTCGCAATTCGAGCCGGGAAAAGTGACCACTCCAAATTTCATGCTACGAAGGTCGGTAAAGTTCCGAAATCAGCGAAGCAGCGGCCAAGTAAAAAGAACCAACAGCGTACCAACAAAGACCCAAAATACCGGTTCGACCCATGGCGGATTGGACTTGGCATAGCGGTCGCGTTTGGGAATAATTTGAACGGTGAAGAAGGCGAGCCCCATGGCCAAGACAGGTGTGTTTTGAAGGGAGACGAGTTGCGCAGAGATCCAACCCGACAGGTCCCACTCAACCATGGAGCAGAGCACCATGCTTCCGAAAAATAAAAGCGCGTTCAATCGCGTGTTTTGAATGCGCAGAGTTTGCTGCGCTTGTTCAGCTAACAGCAGGCTTCCACCGAACAATGCCCAGAATAAAACCCCCCAAAACAAAAACCCCTCGAAAGGGAAATGCGCGGGTTGCGTTGGATCAAGAAATGATGCCGGAAGCATCCAACGAAGCCCAACGTTCAACCCCCACGCGGTCCAGATCAGGCCCACACCGAGCATCAACCATTCACGTAAAATGGCGGGACGTGTATTGAGCTGTACCAGCAGCAACGCTGCGATTATTCCCCATTGTGTGGGATCGCACGTGATGGCCAACCCGGCCAACGCTCCAGAACGAAATTGAATTCCGCTCGTGCTTGGCTGACGATGCGATAAAAGTGCCAAGTGCAGACTGAATCCAGAAAAAATCAAGGCAACCCAAGTCCAGATGGCTTCTTGTAAGTCAATTGCCGAAGGCATGAGCACCAACGACCAAACCACAATCATCCAAGCAAGCGCAGGATCTCCCCGTTCCACGAAAGAACGGCGAACATAGATTTGGTGAGCGATTACGGCCGACAAGAGTATTCCAATCCCTTGAATTACAGCTTGCTGCGTACTCAATCCTCCCCACAGCACAAGAATGGCAAGACCCACAACGAGGGACACCGGCACCATGGACCATGCAATTGGTTGGTTTGAGCGGAGGAATGAAATCACGGGTTGTGTATTTTTGTCCCGAATTTAGCAACCATGAATACGCAAGAAGTCATCACTCCCGTCGCAAAGTTTATTGAATGGACCTTTGAAACGGTTTTGGTTCCCATGAGTTCACCCTTCAACATCGGTGTTGTGGTATTGGGATTTGCAGGTCTTTTTTTCTGGCTTCGGTTGCAAAAGAAATACACGGCAAAAGCCGAAGAAGAAGGCGGAATCGTTTGATTTCTGTCGTCTCAGATCGAGAATTGAGCGTTCTTCGTTTGGCCGATTGCTAGGCTAAATCTAACACATCGGCCCCGATGTCTTTGCGGTAATAGGCTCCTTCAAATCCTATTTTTTCAGCAAGTCGGTAGCTGTTTTTCAGTGCATCTTCCACCTCTGCACCCCGACCCGTTAACGCAACTACGCGACCTCCATTTGTGTAGGTTTTTTTCCGCGATACTTTTGTTCCTGCGTGGAAGACGTGCCCATCAATTCCGTCTATATCGTCCAACCCGACGATTTCCCGTCCCGTCTCATAGCTACCTGGGTAACCTTCACTTGCGAGGATAACTGTTGTCGACGCGCGTTCATCCGTCACCAAATCATATTCGGAAAGCAAACCTGAGCAGAGGCTTTCAAACAAATGCAGCAAGTCGCTTTTGATTCGAGGAATCACAACTTCGGTTTCCGGATCTCCAAGGCGGCAATTGTATTCGATGACATATGGATCGCTACCGACGCGTATCAATCCGAAAAAGATGATGCCCGAGTAGGGAATTCCGTCTTTGCGCAATCCCTTGATGGTGGGTATGATGACCTGATTGAGCGCTTTTTCTTGAAATTCCTCGGTCAGGAACGGAACCGGTGAAATGGCACCCATACCACCGGTATTGGGTCCTGTATTGCCTTCGCCGATGCGCTTGTAATCTTTGGCTGAAGGAAGCAGGTGATAGCTTTCTCCGTCGGTCACCACAAACATGCTCAGTTCCCGACCTTCCAAAAATTCCTCGATGACCACGCGTTTTCCGGCGTCTTTGAATGCCTTGCCGCTCAACATTTCACGAACGGTTGATTCGGCTTCACTTTTTGATTCGGTAATGACGACTCCTTTTCCTGCGGCCAAGCCATCTGCTTTGATGACAAATGGCGGTTGGAACTGCCCCAAAGCTGCTACAGCTTCGTTCACTTGGGTGTGATCGAAACTGGCGTAGCGTGCGGTAGGAATGTTATGCCGTTGCATGAAAGCTTTGGCAAACTCCTTGCTTCCTTCCAACATGGCTCCCGCTTTTTTAGGGCCCACCACCATGATATCCGATTTATCGGAGGCTTCAAAATAGTCCACGATTCCAGCGACCAATGGGGCTTCAGCGCCTACAATGACCAAGCCGATGTCGAACTTCCGCGCATAGCGCTCAACCACTGGGAAATCCATCACATCCAGATCCGCCACCGTTCCCAATGCGCCCATCCCGCCGTTGCCCGGCGCCATGTGAAGGCTTCTCAGCAAGGATGATTGACTTAACTTCCATGCAATGGCGTGCTCACGCCCGCCGCTGCCCAACAACAGTACATTCATGCCACAAAATTAACTGCGCAATCTTGCGCAGCAAGCAATCGTTAGAAACTTCCTGATTGAACTCAGTAACTTGCAGAGAATTTCCTCCTGAAGCCCTTCGAATGAACCAACCCTTCCTTTCTGCGGTCATCATTTCCTTCAATGAGGAGCGTAATATTGCGCGCTGTTTGGAATCCTTGGAAGGGGTGGCTGATGAGGTGTTGGTGGTCGATTCAGGGTCTACAGATGCAACCGTTGAATTGGCCAAATCCTTCGGCGCACGCGTACTGCATCATCCTTTTGAGGGCCACATTGAGCAGAAGAATTGGGCGGCGGGACAAGCACAAGGTGAGTGGCTTCTGTCGTTGGATGCGGATGAAGCCTTGGGGGATGAATTGAAAGTGGGCATCGCGCATTGGAAGACACAAGATTCCGAATCGGATGGTTATGCATTCAATCGTTTGACTTCGTATTGTGGGCATTGGGTGCGCCACGGAGGATGGTATCCCGATCGGAAGTTGCGTTTGTGGCGTGCTGGTTGTGCAGTTTGGAGCGGGGAAAATCCGCATGATCGATTGGAGATGGTGGAAGGAAAAACCGCTAGCCGAATTCATGGGGATTTGCTGCATTATTCGTACTACTCCGAGGCCGACCACATTCGTCAGATTCGCTATTTCTCGGACATCGCGGCTCGAGCGTACGCTGGGCCATCATGGCTGACGTGGCCCATTGTTCGCCTCTTCAAAGCAGGTTTTCAATGGTTGAAAAACGCGGTCATACGAGGAGGCTGGAGGGACGGTTGGGCAGGTTGGACAATCGCCAAATGGAGCGCATTCGCCACTTCGGAGAAATACCGAAAAGCGAATGAGCTCACAAGAAAGCGAAAGGCATTGCAAGCGGCGAATCGCACAGATGTCCGTCGGGTTTTGGTGTGTCGAACCGATGCGCTAGGAGATGTGGCGTTGACGCTGCCCATCGCCGGTTGGTTGGCTGAGCGTTTGGAAGTGGATGTGTTGGTTCGAAAATATGCGGCACCCGTGGCTGCGGCGCACGTAAGGAAGGGGAGGGTGTTGGTTTGGGATGAGGGGCAGCTTCCCGATTTTTCGAACTACGATGCTGCAGTCTTGGCCTACCCAGATGCCGAGGTGGCGCGGGCATTGAAGTCCGCAGGGGTGCCCATTCGAGTTGGAACCGGGAGGCGTTGGCCTTTTGCGCGATTGGTCAATTTCCGAAACTACACCTCACGCAAAACCTCCGGCCATCACGAAACATGGCACGGTTTCGAATTGGCCAGTGGATTGCACACGGGAATGCGACTGCCCGAAAATCCAGTGGAATGGCTTCATTGGGGACAATTGGAGGCCAAACCGTGGGAAGAGGTGGAGGAAACCGTTGCCGGTGCCTCGTCTTGGATTGCACCGGGTCGACGGCACATCATTCTGCACGCCGGCTCCAACAACAGTGCGACGAATTGGTCCATAGCGAATTACGAAGCGTTCATGCAGCACGCACTGCAGGAGGGTTGCCGGGTGTTGTGGACCGGCACAGATGAGGATGCGAAAACGTGGTCCAACCGAGACGCTTGGAGCCAACACTGCGATGTGATCGACACGATTGGCAAGCTATCGTTGGATGAATTGATGAGTTTGATTCAGGTATGCGATGGCTTGGTGGCTTCTAGCACGGGGCCACTGCACTTGGCTTCTGGTCTTGGCCGACCGTGCGTGGGGCTATTCGGCAATGCGGCACCCATTTGGCCCGAGCGATGGCATCCCATTGGCCCAAAGGCTACTTGGTTAGCGACCGATGAATCGGACGCAGCGGGTTCGCTGGACATTGGCGTCGATGTGGTGTGGGAGGCCCTAGTGGGTGTTTGGGAAGGGGCCACGTCGACCACCAAATAAGCCAATCAGGAATCCGGCAAAAGTGACGCCTGCTTGAGTTTCAAGGGTGTCTTCTGTTAAGCACGACAGGCTGAGAATGATGCAGAAAAGCAGCGCAGGCGT
>Ga0181576_10000384_pt1 | contig 31865 bp, 32 predicted proteins | sample 101ome_22_FD_132464 | JGI IMG/M metagenome (GOLD analysis project Ga0181576, IMG submission 132464) | Coastal salt marsh microbial communities from the Groves Creek Marsh, Skidaway Island, Georgia - 101412BT metaG (megahit assembly) | ecosystem: Environmental > Aquatic > Marine > Intertidal... | reverse complement strand
CTCTATTGGATTGGAGAGAATGGCAAAGAGGATAAAAATGGGCCTGGAACTGATTTCTATGCAATCAAAAATAATTTTGTATCTATCACGCCTTTAAAGATTGATCTTACAAGCACTGAGGAATTGACTCTGGTGGATGATTGGATCAAGGGAATAGTTTAATTGTTCCAGGTATCTCTAAGAGAAACAGTTTTATTCATCACCAACATCCCATCATCATTGTCTTTGTCTCTGCAGAAATAACCATTTCTTTCAAATTGAAAAGACTTGTATAGTTCAGCGCCGATCATATTTCTTTCACAGAAACCTATAGAAGAAACCAGAGAATTTGGATTTATTAATTCTTCAAAATTATCATGTTTGCCTGGATTCTCTTTGACAAATAATCTATCATAAATTCTAAACTCAGTTTGAACTGCCTGAGTTGATTCAACAAAATGAATGACGCCCTTAATCTTTCTCCCATCAGCAGGATTTTTCCCTAGAGTATCTTTATCATATTCTGCATAAACAGTAGTAATATTTCCATCAAAATCAGTATCAAAAGTTAGGGCTTTAATCACATAGGCATTTCGAAGTCTTACCTCTTTATTTAAAGACAATCTTTTGTACTTATTGTTGGGAGCAACTTCACAAAAATCGTCTCTTTCAATAAAAATTTCTCTCGAAAAGAAAATTTCTCTTTCGCCCATACTTTCATTTTGCGGGTGATTAGGTGCAGATATAGTTTCAATTGAGCCCTGTGGATAATTTTCAATTATCACCCTGATGGGATCTAGTACACCCATGGTGCGAGGTGCTACGATATTTAAGTTGTCTCGTAAAGCATCTTCTAAGATTTTCATATCGGTCATTGAGTCAACCTTAGATATTCCGATCCGCTCGGCAAAATCCCGAATCGCAGCTGGCGTATAACCACGACGTCTTAAACCTGAAATAGTCGGCATACGTGGATCGTCCCACCCAGAAACAAAATCGTCTTCAACCAATTGTTGCAATTTTCGTTTAGACATTACGGTATATTCCAAATTAAGTCGCGAGAATTCGTATTGACGTGGACGATTAGGTTGATTAAATTGGTCTAGATGTTCCAAAAACCAGTCATATAGGCGACGATTATCTTGAAATTCTAGTGTACATAGTGAATGGGTTATGCCTTCAATTGCATCGCTAATACAATGAGCAAAATCATACATCGGATAGATACACCATTTATTACCAGTTTGATGGTGATTATCGAAGCGGATGCGATACAATGCCGGATCTCGCATACAAACAAATGTGCTAGCCATGTCAATTTTGGCGCGAAGAACGCATTCGCCTTCAGAGAATTTTCCAGCCTTCATTTCTTTAAATAGCTTAAGATTTTCTTCAATTTTAGTGTTACGATAAGGGCTATTTTTTCCTGCTTCTTTCAGGGTACCGCGGTATTCTCGAGTTTTTTCGGCATCTAGAAAGCAGACATAAGCCATACCTTTTTTGATTAATTCAATAGCACATTCATAAAAAATTTGGAAGTAATCTGAGCTATAACGAATATCATCATCCCAATTAAAACCTAACCACTGTACATCTTGTTTAATAGACTCAACAAACTCTATGTTTTCTTTAGTAGGATTGGTATCATCAAAACGCAAATTACATTTACCACTGTAGTCTTTAGCTAGACCAAAATTTAAGCAAATCGATTTAGCATGTCCTATGTGCAAATATCCATTAGGCTCAGGGGGGAATCTTAGATGAATATTTGAGTATCTTCCAACTTCCAGGTCAGAATCAATCTGGTTGCGAATAAAGTTTGTTACTTCTGAAGAGTTGTTCCTAGACACACTTGATAGTAATTGATAAATTACAGAATTATATCAGTTTAGGTTTATCTGCATCTAATATGAAAGAAACTAAAGTATTAGTTGCCAAAGAAATCAGACTTGATGATTTCAACGTATCTTCTATCACAGGACACCATAAGCAGCATATTTCTGTAACCTAATTTAATTTGAAAGTAAATCCTTCTAAACCAGAATTTTAAAGATCCTTTTTTGTTTTTAGTTCTACTAACTGAGGATTGAGAGGAATTAATATTTGTAGGATTTTTTAATCCATAGAATTCGCAATAGTCAAGTTGGACGGCTAGAGCTGGTTCAACTTGAAAGCAAATCAAATCATGACATGAGGTTATTAGTGCATCGGTTAAAGCAATCCCGTTTTTAGACTGAAAATTCAATAATTTTTTTGCCCCTGATGGCCAAAGAACATAGCATGCTGCACCAGTTCTATCCTGGAAAAGTCTAATCATCTTATGATTATTGATGAGCTTTTCCTTAGTTCGAGATAAAAATTTTCTTCTTCCTCTATTCTCAAAATTAATTAAATCTACGCCATTTTTCTTCTCAAGAATTGGAAGAATATTGATTATTTCTTTTGATAATAAAGCATCATCTTCAATAATCAGATATGGTTCATGACTATTAGCAATATGAAGCCAAATATTTCTGTGAGAATAAAAACAAGCTAATTCTGATTTAAGGAGTGGCCTTTGCCAGTCTTGAGAAAATTCAATGAAATTTTGATATGAAATATCCTTGGAAGATATCGCATTTATAAATTCGTAATCGATTGAATAGAGGTTTAACTGTTTCTTCTGAAACAGGTACCTATCTTTAGCACTTTTAAGATTTATAATCAGTGCCTTCATTACCACCAACGAGTTTGTTTCCTAGTATGAAGTTTTCTAGCTCTTTTATAAGTTGTATCAAATTCCTGCAGCCTTAAAAAAACTTCAAGCAATATTTTCCCAGCAACATTTTCTTTGGATGCGCGATCAAGTCTCCATCTCATATTTCTGATTGTGTCATCTGTTCCAAATTTAAAAACAGATAAACCATCAAATAAAGGAAACCTTTGATGATTATTTAATTTATTCATTTTTTCAGAGTTAATATTCATCCTTTTGTCTTCATAAAGGAATCTTTCTGACTCTTGTAGTTTAATAGTGTTAATCAGACAAGCAGATGCAATAGAGAGGCCTTTTATACCTTCGTCTCTAGAGTAATCTGAAAAAGTATCAGACGAAGCAATTAGCCAACGAGTGTTAAGGTTCTTTAAAAGGTAGTCATCTTCATGCTCCCAAAGATCCTCAAATAGTTTGAAATTTTCTTTAATCTTAAATTCTCTTCTGATTAAGACAATAAGTTTGGCAGCTAAAAAACATAATTCACTCTGACCAGAGAATTCTTTTCGGAGGTCATCAATGTGTCCATTAATACTATTGGAACTACCATGTGTGTATATAATTTCACCATCACTAATAATTTGTTTTTTTAGATTTTTAAAATCCATTGAAAGTTCGTTATAGATTTTCTTTGCTCCAAATCTTCTTAAATGTCTCGATAAAGAAAACCATTTTTGAAATGAATTTTTATTTTTTGCGCCCATTATTTTTTTATCCAGGTTGAGTCTCTCTTCCTAGAATTTTTGAGATAAATATCTTTCTGATTTTCAGACATAATGTCTATTTCTGGAAACCAAGGAAGATGAATGGCTGCAAAATTACCTGCCACTCTTATAGCATCGTAAAAGTTTCCGTGAAAGTTATTCTTATTGTAAACAGAAAAAGTTGAATCTGTAGGAGCGTAATAGAGCTCATAATTATCATTTCTGACAGGGAATCTCCAAAATCTTTCTTCGAAATCTCTAACAGAGAAGGACTTACAAAAGTAAAAGGGTTTGGTTATTGATATATCTTGTGATACCTTTATAACTCTATGATTTTCTAAAAGATCTAGCGCAAAACCAGCTTTGTAGGTTTTATATTTAATGGTTATTTCTAATAGAATTTTAAGAAAATTTTTTGGAAGTTTTTTGTTTAACTGAAGGTCTGGATCGCTGTACGCAAAGTGATCAGGTAGTAATTTATAGATTGGATCAAGGAAGCCTACAAAATGACCAAAATTTACGTTTGAATAAGCAATATATGCTCGATCTTTTGATTTTAAAGAATGCAGGATTTTTTTAGTCTCCTTATCTTTAGACAAGTTGTCAATGATTATCGGTTTAATATTAAAGAGCTGTAGTTGTTTAGTTAAGTTCTTCACATAAACACCATTATTGTAACAAACAATAATGACAGGAATTTGATCACAACAATCATCAAGAATTAGCTTTAATTGGTCTGCTAATTTTGAACATCTATAATTCCTATATCTGCTTATTAGTGGCCGATACCATTTTTCCTTCTTCAATTTTCTGCCCTCATAAGCCTCTTACTTCTCCAATTTTTTGTAAAGATGACTCTAGTGTAATAATAAATTATTTCTTTAAATAAGAAAACAAGAGCTTTTCCTTTTTTGGTCCACAGAATTGGAGAAAAAATTATTAGCAGAAGCAGTACTTCAAATAAGTTAAATAAAGCCATAAATAAATGTAAGCTAATTTTATTAATTCCGAAATAGAACTTACTTATATAAACATGTCTTGAAATCATTACTTCAGACTTTGTAATAGCAGAAGTCCTAGGGTTAATTCTCGATGATCCACCATGTTGGTGTTTAATTTCCACATTTCTAAGCAGAGTGATTGTTTTATTTATTTTTTTGATTTTATGAGCAAGGTCCATTTCTTCGAAATAAAGCCAGTAGTCTCTTTCAGATAGTCCATCTACTAACTCATAAGTAGACTTTGAGATTAAAAAAATTGATCCTGTTAACCATTCAGCGGACCATTCATCAGAACTTTCAGGAAATTTAATTTGTAATTTATTTCGGTTTAGAAATTTATATATTGCTCTAAATATTCCAATTGTAAGCCATGGATTTAAGAACGTTAACTCTCTTTCGAGGGTATTTTTTGGTTTAATTTTACGACATGAAGCTATGCCAAAGTTTTTGTCCGCTAATGCATAATTGACTATTGAATCTATGGCCGGTGATGATGTGATTTCTGTATCAGGATTAAGAAATAGCAAAAATTTACCTATTGCTTTTTGAGCGCCATAATTACATCCACTAGAATAACCCAGATTACCTTTATTGACGTAAAAAGCAACATTTTTTATCTTCTTTTGAAAGATGGGTAATTTTCCATCCATTGAATCATTGTCTATTACAATAATTTCATATTTTTTTTTCGGCGGAAATAGTCTTATTGAATTGATACATTTCTCGGTATATTCCCAACTTTTGTAATTTAAGATAATAATAGATAGAGAAATCATTCTTTCCAGTAGTTCTCTATCCAGGTTGCGGGCTGAATATGCCTATACCATTTACCACTTTCGCCATTTATTGCATCTTGGGGAGTAGGCAAACCATGAAAGATGATAATCTTTGCGTTTTCAGGAATATATGGTTTTGCAAACCAGGATTTAATCCAAGATGGGCAACAATGATACTTATAACTTGGTACCCAAGCATCAGGCCAAAAATCGAGATCACCATAATTATAAATTTCTCTGGATAGATAGGCTTGTTCATGGCGAACCTCATTTCTGATTGTTTCGAAATTAGATTCAAATTTTTTAAGGACAGCTGGATATTTTCCAATTTCGAAGCGAAATACAGAAGAGTTTCCTATTAGCCTTTTTGGTTTCTTTTTGTCATGTGCTATTAGAAATTCACCGGGATAAGTAAAAAATTCATCTATATTTGAAACAATTACTACGTCAAGGTCCAGAAAAAGCGTCTTACCTTTAAGGCCTCCAAAATTTTCTTGAAAAACTGATAATTTTCTCCATCCTCGTTCAGGGATATTGGAGGGTAGATTAAGCTCTGGTAAGGACTTTATGTTAATTTCCTTCCTAAGTCCTGATGGGTTTTCAGTAAAGCATACAAAATTGAATGGCAAAGTCAGATTTCTTTGAACCATTGAGAAGAGTCTATTTACGTAATAAGGTGAAAACTTATCACCCCATTTCATACAAATAATATTTACCATTAATTACTTTAGAAGCCCTAGCCTTTTTCTCATATAACTTCCATCTTGGACTCTTTCGCACCATATTTGATTATTTAAGAACCATTGAACAGTTTTTTTAATACCAGTTTCAAATGTTTCTCTTGGGCTCCAACCAAGTTCATTGGCAATTTTTGATGCATCAATTGCATACCTGATATCATGACCAGCCCTGTCAGGGACATATTCAATTAGATCTTCATATTTTGAAACTTTTTTATTTTTAGATGGAAAGATATCATCCAAAATGGAACATATTAGTTTCACAACCTCTATATTCTGTTTTTCGTTACAACCTCCAATGTTGTATGTTTCTCCATTTTTACCATCTAGTGCGACTTTTAGAAGTGCCTCTGCATGATCATCCACGTATAGCCAATCCCTTATTTGTTTACCATCACCGTAAATTGGAAGGGGCTTTCCTTCAATAGCATTAAGGATCACAAGGGGTATAAGTTTTTCAGGGAATTGATATGGACCATAATTGTTAGAGCAATTTGAAATCACCACTGGCAGTTTATATGTTCTATGCCAAGCCCTCACCAGATGGTCTGAGCTAGCTTTACTGGCAGAGTATGGCGAACTTGGAGAATAGGAGGTTTTTTCGGTAAATAACTTGTCGGTACCATCTAGATCCCCATAAACTTCATCGGTGGAAATATGATGAAATTTAAAACATTCTTTTTGAGCTGAGCTAAGCGTATTCCAGTAATGTCTCGAAATTTCAAGAAGGTTATATGTTCCAACTATATTGGTTTGGATAAAATCACCTGGCCCATCTATAGATCTATCAACATGAGATTCAGCAGCAAGATGCATCACAATATCAGGCATATGTTTCTGAATAATTTTTTTGGTTTTCTGATAATCACAGATATCAGCGTGCTCAAAAGAATAGCGATCATTTTCAGATACGTTACTTAATGATTCTAAGTTTCCTGCATAGGTCAATTTGTCCAGATTGACCACTTTGTGATTTGTATTTTCAATAATAAATCTGATGAGCGCTGACCCAATAAAACCAGCACCTCCCGTGATTAATATTTTTTTATAGCTTTTCATAAAATTCTTTGATGGCTGCAATAACTTTGTCAGCATCATCATCAGATAAAGATTGATGTAAAGGAAGATTTAAAGTGAATGATGAAGCGAATTCTGATTCAGGATAGTCATCAGTAGAGAACGAATTAAATAAATCCACTTTATGTAAAGGCCAATATCTAAATGTTGTATAGATTCCCCTTTCTAGAAGGTAAGTAGCAAGATTATCTCTATATTTCGTTTGAATCCAGAAGAAATAATAAGAGGATTTAAAATCAAATTCAGGCATTGGAGGGACTCTAATATCTCCAACACCATTGAGGTTTTCCATGTAATGCATAAAAATTCTTTCACGGATGGAAATAAAAGAATTAACTTTTATTAACTGGCTCAAGCCGATTGATGCAGTTATATCGTTCATGATAGCTCTTCTACCTGTCCTATTCATAGAGTATTCCCACCAATGAGTATTTTCCTCTTTGGAGGAGTCAAGACCGCTTTTAGACTTATTTGGTAATCCTAGGTATAACCTTTCCTTGGCGGTATTTATAAAGTCAAGATTTTTGAGGTAAATCATGCCGCCATCACCTGTAGATAGAGTCTTCATAGCATCAAAAGACCAGATTCCCATATCCCCAATTGTTCCACAAGCTTTTGCTTTGTAGAAGCTCTGAACGGAACATGCTGAATCTTCAATGATGTATATATTATGCTTTTTACACAGACTAACTAGTGGATCCATATCACAGGGAATTCCACCATAATGCGTTAAGAAAAGTGCTTTTGTTCTATTGTTGATATGTGGCTTAATATGATTAACAGTGACGTTCAATGAGTGTTTATCCACATCGCAAAAAACTAATTTTGCTCCGGAGTCCAATACAGCACTTCCTATCGAAGGGAAAGAGATTGTTGGAATTATAATTTCATCTTTAGGACAGAAATTAAAGATATCTGCAGATAAGAAAATTCCCTCGGTACAACTTGTTGTCGATATAAATTTTTTCGAGCTTGATTTAAGTGATTTAGCAAACTTATCTTCAAACTCACTAACTTTCTGACCCTTGCCAATCCAATTTGAGTTAAAGACTTTTGAGATTTCAGAAAGTTCTTCGTTACCCAACTGAGGCTGGAATAAATTTATCATAGCAATTAATTTTTTTTTAAACCATTTTCACATAAATCTCATTCAAAGTCTGAGCTTTAAGAATTAATACATTTGTTTAATGAATACTCCCATGAGGGAATATTAATTTTGAATTTTTTCACAATTTTTTGACATTCTAAGGCGGAAAATTTAGGTCTTTTTGCCAGGGTTTTATATTGGTTAGAAGATATGGGATTTACTATGCAATCAATTTTAGATTCTAAGACAATTTTCTTGGCAAATTCATACCAGCTGCAGAAGCCAGTATTTGAGTAATGATAGATAGAAGTTTGAAATTTTTCATCAAATTCTGCATTTTGCAATATCTTTAAAATTGCTATTGATAGATCATGAGAGTATGTTGGAGAACCAAACTGGTCATCAACAACGCTTATTTCATGATTTTTTAACGCAAGCTTTCTAATAGTCTGAAAAAAATTCTGACCAAAATTAGAATATAACCAACTAGTTCGTATTATTAGGCAATTATTGCGCATATTTCTTATTAAGGCCTCCTCCCCAAGAAGCTTTGTCATGCCATAATGATTTATAGGATTAGTATTATCGTCTTCGACATACAGTGAATTTTTTACGCCATCAAAAACATAGTCAGTTGATATGTGAATTAACTTAGCTTCAGAATTATTAAGACAGGATGAAAGTAAATATAAGAAATCACAGTTTATTTGCATTGCGTTATCTTTATCTTTCTCAGCATTATCAACATTTGTGTATCCTGAGCAATTGATAATAATGTCAAAAAAATTTTGTGTAAAGAAATTTTTAACTTCCTGAAAATTACAAAGATCTAGTCGAAGTCGAGTTAAAAAAATAAACTCATAGTTATAAACTGTATTAGAAACCAGTTTTTTTATAGATTCCCCAAGCAAACCATTTGCACCTAAAACCAAAACCCTTTTCATAAACTAATCAAAGAACTCTGATTGACTATCGAAAAAAGGGAGATTAAGGTCTTTTTCTGAGAGAGTTAATTCAGAAAGTGAGAGAGTCCAGTCAATTGCTAGGCTAGGATCGTCAAATCTTATCCCTTTATCTAAGGCAGAATTGTAGTAATTATCTACTTTGTAAGAAAAGATTGCTTCATTAGTCAATACTACAAAACCATGAGCAAAGCCCTTAGGTATAAGTAGTTGATATTTGTTATTATCATTAAGTTCAAAACTTTGATACTTTCCGAAATGGGGGCTATTTTTCCTTAAATCAACGGCTATATCAAGCACAGAACCTTGGACAACCCTAACTAGTTTTGTTTGAGCGAATGGCGGCATTTGATAATGAAGACCTCTAAGAGTCCCAAAACTTGATTTTGATTCATTATCTTGAATAAAATTAATCCGATGACCAACAAAATCAGAGAGTAAATCCTCTCTGTATGATTCAAAGAAATACCCCCTCTCATCATTAAAGAGAGTTGGTTTTATGAGAATTAAATCCGGAATAATTTGCCTAACAAATTCCATGCTTAGAAGATATTTTTAGATGCCGATAAGAGATATTGACCATATTGATTTTTCTTGAGTGGTTCAGCTAATAACAAGAGCTGATTTTTAGATATATAACCTTGCTCATAGGCAATTTCTTCAATGCAGGCAATTTTAAGGCCTTGTCTTTTTTCAATTGTTTCAATAAATACAGCCGCCTCCAAGAGACTTTCATGAGTGCCTGTATCAAGCCAAGCGTATCCTCTACTCATAATTTCTACAGACAGTTTGTTTTCCTCTAAATACATTTGGTTGACTGAAGTTATTTCAAGTTCACCTCTATGTGAAGGTATGACCTTTAAAGCTTTTTTTACTATGTCATTAGGATAGAAATATAAGCCTGTTACCGCAAAGTTACTTTTTGGTTTGACTGGTTTTTCTTCAATACTAATTGCTTTATGATTACTATCAAACTCAACAACACCATATCTTTCAGGATCAGAAACATGATAACCAAAAACGCTAGCAATCCCTTCTTCAGCCTTATGAACAGAATTTAATAATAGTTCAGACAGGCCTTGGCCATAAAAAATATTATCGCCAAGTATCATACAAACGCTTTGATTGCCTATAAAATTCTCACCAATGATAAAAGCCTGTGCAAGACCTTCTGGAGAAGGCTGTATTGCATATTCAAGGCTAAGACCAAGAGATGTCCCATCGCCCAGTAATTCTTTAAATCTTGGAAGATCATCAGGAGTAGAAATTATGAGAATCTGTTTAATACCAGCTAACATTAAAACCGATAGAGGGTAATAAATCATTGGTTTATCGTAAACAGGTAATAATTGTTTTGAGGTGACAGAAGTAACTGGGTATAGTCTTGTCCCTGAGCCACCGGCGAGAATAATCCCTTTCATGTAGAATATGACTTTAATCTGAAAATAATATGATATACGATTGCCGATTTATTTTTTTAATAAAGTTAGGATGATATGGTTGATTTATCAATAATAATCGTTAACTATCAGTCTCTAAAATACATTGATAGACTTATAGCTTCAATTACAAAATCTAAAACTAAGAAAAATTTTGAAATTATTGTTGTTAATAATGATCATGATTTGACAAATTTCTCGGAATTTGAAGAACAAAATCCCGGAGTTATATGTATTCAAAATAGCGGTAATTGGGGGTTTGCAAATGGCTGTAATATTGGAGCCAAAGTTTCATCAGGCAAGATTATGCTATTCTTAAATCCCGATACAGAAATTTGCAATCCAAAAACTATAGATCATATGGTTGATGTTCTTGAATCCAACTCTCGAATTGGCATATTAAGTTGCAACCTCTTAGATAAAAAAAATCAAGAATTGAAAAAAGATCAAATATATCGATCAAATAACCCATGGTATTTTTTTAGATTTTTAGACAAGTTAAGAAATCTTTTTTTCAATGAGAATAAAAATAATATAAGTTCTATCCCTGGAGTTATTTATGTTGAGTATGTAATCGGAGCAGTCTTAATGATAAGGTCTAAAGACTTCAGAAAAGTAGATGGTTGGAATGATCAAAAATTCTGGATGTACTTTGAAGATAATGATATATGTAACAAAGTTACAAAAAAACTTAATAAAAAAATAGCATTTATTAAAGACCTAAAAATTTATCATCTTGGAGGCGGGGCCTCTGATGGTATAAACTTTATGAAAATTGAGATGTTAAAGTCAAGATATATCTATCTATTTAACAATAGTTATAAACTGCCAAATTATTCAATAGCGCTTATTTCGATAGGCCTAATCATTAAAGATTTTTTTATTCCTCTTGTGAGATTATGTTTTAATACATTGATTTTCAACAAAGTCAAGATGAGGAAGTATAGTTTTCATTTAAAGCATGTCTTTAATTATTACACTGAAAGTATTAGATCTTTTAGTTGGAACAATCATAGATTAAAAAGAGATTCAATGAATGATGCTTAGCCAAATTCCAATTATCGTAATTAACCTAAAAAAGGATTTAGAAAAAAGAAAAAAAATAACCGAAAGGTTAAAACATTTTGGTCTTAAATTTTCATTCTTTGACGCTTTCTATGGGAATGACTTATCTATCAATGAATTAAAAAAATCTTATAACTCTATTAATTCATTACAGAGAAACTGCAGAGAATTAAGGAGTAATGAAGTTGGTTGCGCTTTGAGCCACTTCGGTGTATACGAGCTAATGATTCAGAAAGGTATTGAGGAAATGCTTATTTTTGAAGATGATGCTGTCTTGTCAGAAAATTTTCTTGAGTCTCTTAAGGTTATCGATCTTCTCCCCAAAAGTTGGGAGATTTTCCTGTTGGGATACTCTTCAAATAGAAAATTTCCTTGTAGTTTCAAATTGAAATTAGAAAATAACAAGACAAATTTTAGTGTTGGAATTTCCCCATCTAAAAGAGCGTGTTTACATGGCTATGTTATTAATCAAAGAGGAGCTAAAAGAATGCTCTCTTACAAAGAATCACTCTACCAACCAATTGATTACTACAGTGGAGATAATAGACTGATGAATGTTTTTGTTCTTGTTCCAAGAGTGGTCTTTCAAGATGCTAATCTTGAAAGTTCAATTGGTTATAAGGAAATAGAAGACAGAAAATCATGGAAAAATTCAAAATTAATCTCTTTGCTAAGAGATATGAATAATCAAAGAAGACATAATAGAGTGAAAGGAAAGAAATTTTCTCTGAATTGCTTTGTCAAAAAGATTAAATATTTATTAAGACATAAAAAAATAGATTTTTACGAGTGACTCTCAGTGTCTGACAGAAAAATAAAATATCATTTTATCTACTCCAGAAATAGATTGCTATGGCCTAAAAGCAGTTTTAAGAATTTTGTATTTGCTAATAATCAAGTCATATCTGATTTATCAGAAGAGGAAAAGAAAATTTTTCTTGAATCAGAGACAATCAATCATCACTGGATGGATCGTTCAAAGTTTGCTCAAGACTTTAAGAGTCTAGAAAACAGTTATGAAAAATTCTTGATTAATTTATCAAATAAGTTAAATACATATCATGGAGAAAACTTCCCATTGTCATATTGGAGAATGCTTTTAGGGCCGTGGTTGTGGTTCTTTTCTGTTAGGGTTTATGATTATTTCAGTACACTAGAAGAATTAAGGAGGAATAAAAGAAATTTTGTTACTACCATTTCATCATCTAGAGATGGAGATGCTAATTATGTTCCCAATGGCGCAAAAGATTTCTTTGAATATTTAGAAAGCGTTGAATGGAATGAGGCAATCTATTCTCACCTTATAAAGAATTTTTACAGCAATGATTTTGAAATAGAATTTATTCCTATTTTGAAAGATAATACTATGCCTGTTAGACCAAAGAAGAGTCAAATAAGAAAAGACAAGATTAGAAAGTTTCTAGGCCATTTTCAAAAATATATTGCCAGAAAAGATAAGTATTTCCTATTAAACACCTATCTTCCTAGGGATGATCTTAAAGAAATACTCAAAGATCTTGGTCAGAAAACTATCGTATGGAAAGAAATACCACCTTTTCAAGCAAAAGACCTTCTCAAGAATAGAGATTGGATACTAGAGTTTAATTCTGATGATAAGTTTGAGAAGATTATGGAAATTATGATACCTCTTCATTTCCCTATTCTCTATCTTGAAGGTTATTCGAGACTGAAAAACCAAATTAGAAGTTTGCCATGGCCAAAAGATCCCAAAGTTATCTTTACATCTAATAGTTTTTTTAGCGATGACGTATTCAAATTTTGGGCCGCTGATAAAATTAACTCTGGCGCAGAATTGGTTATTGGTCAACATGGTGGTTCGTATGGAATTGGTTTGTTTTTATGGAATGAAGCTCATGAAATTGAGATTTCAAAAAAATGGTTATCATGGGGCTGGGCCAAACCTAATAAATCCGTTGTGCCAGTTGGCAATTTCAAGAATAGAAAAGAGAATGAAGATAATAATCATAGAGGAGGGATGCTTCATGTTTTATCAGGGCCGAGTAATTATCCAGTCACTTACCCTTTCCCTATTGATAAACAATGGGATGAATATTTTGAGAATCAGTTAGACTTTTTCAACCATATTGATAAAAAAATTTCAGATATTTCGCTAATTAGATTTGATAGAAGGACATTGAATAATGCTATAACATCTTATTGGTTTAAAAATATCAAAGACAATTTTAAATATACAGCCACAGAAGTTGATAATGGAGATTCAAAATTTGGGGATATACTTTCTAATTATAGAATTTGTGTTGTGACCTACAATGCAACAACATTTTTAGAAACTTTGTCAATGGATTTTCCAACAATAATATTTTGGAATATTAAGCATTGGGAAATTCGAAGCGATGCAAAACCATATTTCGAAATTTTAGAGAGTGTTGGTATTTTTCATCGCTCGTACAAGAGCGCTGCAATACATATTAACTCTATTTGGGATGATGTTTCAGGCTGGTGGAATTCAAAAAATGTACAAAACGCTAAAAAGAAATTTATTTCTAACTATTCCTTAATCTCTAAAGATACAAATAAAAAAATAATCAACGCTCTGATTGGCTAATTTAAATAGAAGCAAGATTCCAGTCTTTGTTGCGTAAAATTAATCTAGTTTTTTGCATGGATTTCTATTTCAAGTTATGAAAGTATCGGTTAGAAATATTAAAAATCTATTACAAGCTTCCTGTGGTTTAAGAATCCCTTGATTAATTGCAATGCTAATGAAATTATAGATGTGGCTTTAGTATAGTCACTAACCAGGAGTGAAAATGAATTGTTATTTATGTAATTCTGAGAAGTTTACAAAGAAAAAAGGGCGGGTAAGAGACAATTCATCTCTTGAAATTTTAGAATGCGATAATTGCGGTCTTGTGTTCCTTTCTGATTTTGAGCATATTTCTAATGATCATTATGAAAATTCTGGCATGCATCAGGAAAAAGATATAGACATTAGTTCTTGGCTTGAAAGTTGCGATGCTGATGACTTAAGAAGATTCAACTTCTTGAAAGATTTAATTTTAGAGAAGGTTTTACTTGACTTTGGCTGTGGTGCTGGAGGTTTTCTTAAGCAAGCAAAATCCTATGCAAAAGATGCATATGGGCTAGAATTAGAAAAAAGAATGTTCCCATATTACAAGAAAAATCATCTTAAGGTTTTTTCTTCACTTGCCAACTTGAATGATATAAGGTTTGATTTAATAACAGCTTTTCATGTTGTGGAACATCTTAAAGACCCTATCTCTACCTTAAAAAGTCTATCAAAATTTCTTAAGAAAGGTGGAGAATTGATTATAGAGGTGCCAAATTCAGATGACGCACTTATATCTGTTTACAATAATAGACCATTTCAAAGTTTTACATATTGGTCACAACACCTATATCTTTTTAATACTAAAACCATGAAGGAATTAATCAACAAGACAGGTTTAAAGCTAAATTGGATTAAAGGCGTACAAAGATATCCTTTATCCAATCATCTTTATTGGCTAGCAAATGGCATGCCAGGGGGGCATGAAAAATGGACCTTTTTAAATAATGAAATTTTAAATAAAGAATATGAGAAGACATTGGCATCAATAAACAAAACAGATACGATAATTGCATCAGTTTCATTATGAGAAATTTATCTATAATTCCAGCAAGATCCTGAATTTAAAGGATAAAAAATTTTGTAAAAATATAAATCTTTTAATTTTCTTGCCTGGAAAAAAGATACGCCATAAGAAAAACATACAGTGCATTCATATTTTCCTCTCCAAAAGCAATATGCGTAAAACCGAATGTTAAATAACCTATTCCAACTACTAGTCCCAGTAGAGATGAATCATAGTTTTTATATTTAATTATATTTGTATAAAAAACTTTTATTGGTATGCTCAAAAGTATTATTAGTGAAAATAACCCTAAAATGCCTGCAGAAACCATATCATTTATGAACTGGTTGTGAAGATGTGTTTTGTTCCTTATAGTTGTCTTATTTTCAGTTGCAAATTTTGAAGCAGCAATATTTGCATTCCTATATCCGTAACCAAATAATGGCTTTTCTTGGAATGCTTTTAACCCAGCAGACCACATTTGAAGTCTGAGACCGGTAGAGTCATTTGCATTTATACCTTGACTCCAATTATCAAACTCATTGAACCCTTGTTTTACTCTTTCCGCTATATTTGAATTTAAAGAAAATATAGCTACAGGGATAACAAGAAAAATTAAGATTTTTGATGGCTTAATTTTTCTTTTAATAATTGGCTTGTAAATAATTAAAAAATAACATGAGCCAACAATTAGTAAAGATAACCACGAACCTCTACTGTTTGAAAAATATATAGAGAATAGGACCAGCAATGCCAGCAAAATTGTATAGATTTTTTGGTTAAGATCTTTTTCACTATGCAAACTAATCAGTAAACCGAAAAACATAATTACTGCAATATCTCCAAATATATTTGCATTCACCATCCCTACTTTGCCTAACATTAAATTAGAATTAAAATCAGTAAAATACTGAGCGATTGAAATGATTCCGATCATTAATGAACCAACTTTTATCCCTTTCATAAGTGTGCTAAAAGAGATGTCCAATTGATAGAAAGCTAATGCGATTATGGGGGCTAGTATGAAATGAGCTAATCGAGATAAGTGAGTTAGTTCACTCGGAGACATGCCTGAAGAAATCAAAGAAAATAGCATCACCAAAAAGTATCCAGCTGTGATGAACGAGAAACTTGCTATTTTTGAATTTTTAAAGGGGTTTCCATGCTGAGAGAGAAAAAGATATAAACCATATATAAAAAATAATAAAAGGATTAGATTGCTTATAATTTTCAGTGAATTGATAAAAACCAGAAATAATAAAAATAAAGTTGGAAAAATTTTCTCCGAATAAATTGTTTTGTTCATTTTTAGATAGTTCCAACCCATTTATTAAATTTTTCAGGCCATTATACAGAATGAAATATTTACAATAATACTCAGCATGTAGCCCCTAACTTTACATGCTAAAATTTCAAAAAAAATTAAAAAAAAATGGAACAAAAAATAATTCAAATTGGTTATGGTAAGGTGAATAAGGTGAAGGTCGGTAAAAACCTACCTCTTGCTTTTTTTGGTGGCCCATGCGCTATTGAATCGAAAGACCATTCTTTTTTTATGGCTGAAGCTATAGGAAATATATGTAGAAAATTGAACATTCCTTGGGTATTTAAATCTTGTTATGATAAAGATTGTAGATCCGCCCCAGACAGCTTTCATGGTACAGGTATTGATGAAGGTTTAAGAATACTATCTGATGTAAGAGATGAATTTGGAATACCTGTGGTTTCTGATTTTTCAGATGTCAATTGGGCTAAACCAACAGGAGAGGTTTGTGATATGGTTCAAGTTCCAGCCTACTTATGTCGACAGACTTCAATATTGAGAGCTGCAGCGAAAACTAATAAAGTTGTCCATCTTAAGAAAGGACAATTTATGAGTCCTTGGAATATGAAAAACTCTGTTAGAAAGTTGGAATCTCATGGTTGTAAAGAAATAATCTTGACCGACAGAGGAACTTTTCTTGGGTATGGTGCTCTTGTAAATGATATGACATGTTTCCCGATTATGAAAAAAACTGGTTATCCAGTTTGTTATGATGCTACCCATTCTATTCAACTGCCTACATCTATGGGAAATATATCTGGAGGCCAAAGAGAGTTTATTCCTTTTTTGGTTAGAGCTGCTGTGGCATGTGGAATTAATGCATTATTCATGGAAACTCATGATAACCCCAAAATGGCATTGTCTGATGCTAATACAGTTCTCGATCTTAAGTACTTAGAGAATATTCTTCATCAGGCTAAGATTGTTCATGAAACTAGGCTGGAAATTTTAGATAAATTTGGAGAAGATAATGTCCATCCAGAATAAGAATATTTCTGTTAATGAAGTAATGATCAAATTAGGAAAATTTCCTGTGGTTCGGGATACAACAATTCTTAGGGAAGCATTGGAAGAAATGCACCTCCATAATTATGGTGTTGTGTTTGTAACAAACACAAAAGAGGAGTTACTAGGTGTTGTCACGGCTGGAGATATAACAAGAAAGCTCGTTAATTGCCAGAAACCAACTCCAGCACTCTTTATGGATGACTCTATCGATCATGCTAATAGAGATTTTGTTCATATAGAATCTGGCTCAGATATTGGTTTGGCTTTAGAAATATTTGAAAAAAAGAAAATTTGGGATTTGCCTGTTCTGAAAGAAAACAAACTTATTGGTTATATTCATCTCCATACAGTGGTCGACAGGTTGTTAGATATCCGGTAGTCCAATGAACATTGTCGGAATTATTCCTTGTAGATTCTCCTCTACAAGATTTCCAGGAAAACCTCTAGCCAAAATTGGAGATAAACCGATGATGTGGCATGTTTACCAGAGGGCTATCGAGGCAAACATTCTTGATAAAGTCTACATAGCTACTGATGATGTAAGAATTTTTGATGTTGCAAAGAATCTCGGACTTAATGTTTTAATGACTAAAAATTCGCATAAAACTGGAACAGACAGGCTTGCAGAGGCTTCTGAGAAGATTAATGCTAACTTTTATATCAATATTCAGGGAGATGAGCCCTTTATAAGCCCTGATTCAATAAGAAAGGTAGCAAAAGCAATATTGAAATGCAAAGATTCATTAGTGAAATCAGTTAATGCTTATACTTTACTCACTCCTAAAGATGATGTAAATAATCATAATTTTGTAAAGGTAACTACAGATATATATTCCAACGCTTTGTCTTTTTCACGATCAGTTATTCCATATCCTAGATCTGAATATGAGTTATACAAGAAGACTCTAGGTTTGTATGCTTTTAGAAAGAGTGCATTAGATATTTTTCTTGAAAATCAGCCTGGACCTATTGAAAAAGCTGAAAGCATTGAGATGCTCAGAATTCTTGAGTTTGGATATAAGGTTCTAATGGTTGAGACATCTGACTCTTCAATTGCTGTAGATACGCCCCAAGATCTGGAGAAAGCTATTGATATATATAATCATAATGGAAATTAGCTCTCATGAAAAACATATTAATTTACATAGACACATCTCTTGGTGAGCTAGATTGGCTTTTGCCTTTTATTAAATCCAAACAAGGTAAGATTTTTAATTTCTATATTTTACTTAATGAGTTTGGCCTAAAAATTAACGCTTCGAAAGTCAAAGCTATCTCCAAATCTTATAATTTAGATGAAAAAAATATTTACCTTGTAAATAGGTTTACATTAACCGCAAAAATTGCGAGCGTATTGATTTTTTTCCTAAAAATTTTCCTGTTTATTCCTTCTTTCTCCAAAAAAATATATGAGTTCGAAGGAGTCATTAAAGTTTTGTTACTTAAATATAGATCTATAAGTTTTGACTATATTTTTAGAGATGCAGGCTTGGACGATAGTCTTTATTTAAATTACTTTGTAGGAAGAAATCAATCATCAAAAATTATCGTTTTTCCAAATGGGGTAGGTCTCATGCCAAGAATACCTGGAGCTAAACAGGACACATTTAGACTTGTTCCGGTAGATTTATGGCTTGAAAATTCCGAGTTTTCTGATATGGCTAAAAATGTGAAAGAATATGCTGAAGTTTTTTATGCGTCAGGGCCTCCTCCTCTGGATATAAATTACAGAAAAAAATCACTTTATGACTATAAATCCAAAAGAGCAATTGTTATTACCAGAAATTGCAGAATGGATTATGGTTTTGATTATGAAATGGCTTTTGATGCTCTTCATAAGATACTAGATAAACTCAATAAAGGTGGATTTAGTGTCGATATCAAACATCACCCAAGACAAAGAAATCTTTCAAAATGGAGAAGAATTCAAAGTAAATTTCCAAATATTAATGAATTGACTGATTCACTGAATGGCATATCCAAGAATTACTCTGTATGTTTGACTCTTCACTCAGGAGCTCCAATTTTTCTTTTAAGCAGAGGCATTCCAGTCTTGGAGTTTTCGCCATACAAAAAATTCAAAGAATATTCTGTTGACTTTACTTACCATTTTGAAAATAAAGATGGATACTTAACAAATCTAATGATTGACAAAGGTCTCTATGAAAAGATTGAATCTGAGTACTTGGAAGACTATCTTCAAAAGGAAAAACTAGATTATCTATCTAGGAAGCAATTAGAGGTCTGTAAACAAATGTTTCCGACAGATGCAAATTCTAAAATTACGCATAAATTAGTTGAGATGATGGATGACAAGAATTAAAGACTCCTTTTTTGGGGGATTAGATGCAATTTTAGGTCCAATTCTAATGCTTCTTGTAACACCAATTTTTATTAGTGCCTTGGGCTTGAAAGGTTATGCTATTTGGGTTTTGGTAAATAGCATTACAGCATTCTTAGCCATATTCAATTTCGGAAGTTCAGAGGTTGTAACAAAATTTGTTTCTTCAAATTTATTCAATGGAACAGCTAAAAAAATAAAAGAGACTTTTAGTACTGTTTTTTTTATTCAGACAATAGTTTTATTTTTAATATATTTATTATTTTTAATTGGAAATGAGCTAATTTTTCCACTAATTTCCTCCGAAAACTCTGAAATTGTTGTTGAGGTATTATTTATTGCAATCCCAATTTTTTTTATTAAACAATCAGAAGAGTTGCTTTATGCGTTTTTAAAGGGGTATGAGCAGTTTGGACAAGTTCTAATTATGTCGTCTATATCTAAAATACTTTTTTTTTCAGCTCAGGTATATATTGCTTTGAAAACTAGATCCATAGCGGATGTATTTTATGCAGCCTTAGCAGTATCAACAGTTATTTTCTTTTTACAGAGTTTTTACTTAAAAAAAATACACAGCAATTCCTTTTCATACTTCTCTATAAGTTTGGCTAGAGGTAAAGAAATATTTAGTTTTTTTGGTTGGAGTGGACTTTCTGGAATAGTTTATTTAGTGAGGTCCCAGAGTGATAAATGGTTAGTAAGCTTATTTCTTGGCTTGGAAACCTTTGGTTTGTATTCATTGGGCGTAATGATATTTAACCAAATTCACCGCTTTCTGGGTTCTACAGTCTATTGGGTTTTTCCTGAGGTTTCAAAAAATTCCAGCAATAAGAAATTGTTAATATCAAGATACTGGACTCTTATAATCTTCATATCCATTACAAGTCTGTTAATAAGTCTTTTTCTGGGAAATGCTGGTTTTTTATTTGAGGCTTGGCTAGGAAATGAAACTTATCATCAAAGTCTAAATTTCATAAATATTTTTCTTATTATTCTCCCTGTATACACTCTTAACATAGTTTCTGAGCTTTATCTTTTGGGCTTAGGCCTGGTAAAGAAAAGATTCTTCATTGATTTATTAACTCTAATCATTAAAGTATTAACAATATGGGTTAGTTTACAACTTTTAGAATTAGAAGATTGGATTCAATATTTACTTATTTACATTGTAATCGAATATATTTATTTTGCGAAAATTATCTCTGATAATTTAAATATTGGTTTCCACAAAATTTTAAGTTTTATCGTTATTCAATTGTTGATTGTCTTTATAAGGTTGCACTAAAAGTGAATTTAAAAAGAATTTTTCTTAAAGTTTTTCGATATGCTTTCTCCTCAAATACTTATTCTTTAATCTACAAAAATAGTAATATACAGAATAACATCAAACAACCAAAAAATATATCAAGAGCCGATTGTTTTGTTGTGGAGGAAAAGGAGAGGCTTTTCTTATTTTTTGAAGAATGGGAGGGAAATGATAAAGCACATATTAGTGTTGGGGAATTTAATACAAAAAAGTTAGAGTTAGAAAATGTTGAGAAAATTTTAGTCAAGGACTATCATCTATCTTATCCCAATATTCTGAAATACAAATCAGACTGGTATCTCATTCCAGAATCTCATGAAAATAAAAGTGTCGAACTTTATAAATTTTCAAAATTTCCCTACAAGGTTAAAAAAGTTAGAACACTTCTGGGCCCAATAAATGCTGCTGATACAACAACCATAATTTATAAAAATACTATCTACTTTTTTACCAGTCTTATGAGGGCTGGATCGTGTGATCATAGCGATGATTTGTCATTATTTTTTTGTGATGATTTATTAAATGGCAAGCTAATTGAACACCCCATGAGTCCAATAAAAAAAGGAAAAAAATTATCTCGAATGGCTGGCGCAATTATTAGGAATGATAAGAGGCTATTGAGATATTCTCAAGATTGTAGCGTCTCTTATGGTGAGACAATGAATATATTTGAAATCACAAAATTATCCAAGAAAGATTATGAAGAAAAATTTATTGAAACACTCAAAAGTCCTAAGAAATCAATTTCCTTTCATACTTTCGCTAAATCTAAAGAGCATGAGTTTTATGATGTTATTTATATAACTTACAATCCACTAATAATTATGAAAAATATTTTCAACTTAGTTTTAAAAATGTTAAGAAATTAATTATGAGAATTCTTCATATCCTTGATATAGATATTAATAACACCACTCATGGCGCTGCAATTATGCTTAAAAGGATGGTTGAGGCTCAAAACGAATTAGTTGACGCAAGGGTATTTTTCCCCTACAAGAAAAAAATAGCAAACCACAATTATGGCTTTAAATTTTATTTTTCAGATAGTAAGAAGGATTTTGAAAAGCTATGTTCAGAAATAAAGTGGGATCTTATAGTTTTTCACTATTGCTTCAACATTAGAATCATCCCGCCATATTTGACAGTAAGAAAGAAAAATTTGCCTTATATAATTACTTCACATGGAAGTTTCATGAAGAATGTTTTCAAGAAAAATACCCTAAGAAAGTTTTTATACAAGTCAATATTTCTTGACACATTTGTCAAAAATTCAAAGGGAATTATTTTTAATCTAGAAACCGAAAGGTTAAACTCATATTATCAGTCAAAAAAATATTCCGTCATTCCAAACTTTATAGAACGTAATAACAACTTCTTATTAAATGTTACCAATCAAAGAATAAGGTTAATCTCAATATCAAGAGTTGACCTTTATTATAAGAAAATTGACTTATTTATTAGTTCTTTAGAAAAAATAAAACATGACTTAAATCCAATAGACTTTGAATATCTTATATACGGGGATGGAAACCCAACCGAGATTAGAAAACTTAATAATGTCATTAAAAAAAGTACTTTTAGAGATAAGATCCATTTTAATGGACCAATCTTTAATGATAAGAAATTTCATGAGCTCAAAAATAGTGATATTTTCATTCAGTTGTCTAGCTCTGAAAGCATGTCTCTTTCTATAACAGAAGCTTTATCTTGCGGAACACCGTGTTTTGTCAGTGATATGACTAACTTAGAGGTTGAGTTCTCTAAATTTCACTGTGGATGGGTAACAAAGCTTAACCAAAAAGCGATTTCAGAAAATTTCCTGCTGGCTCTCAAGGATTACGATAAAAATAAAATTCGATTAAGAGAGTCAGCAAGAAAATATGCAGATCATTACTTCAATCTATCTAAAGAGTATGGAAAAATCTCAATTGATGCATATACATCGCTCTTAAAATAATTTCAGATATGAGTTTACCCAAAGTCACTTTCATAATTCCTGTCTATAACGGAGAGAAAACCATTGAAAAATGTCTAGACAGTGTCACTAAACAGACTCTGCATGATATAGAAATTATTGTATTGAATGATGGCTCAACAGACAATACTGATAAGATAATAAGTACTTATGCAGAAAAAGACTCAAGGATCTTATACGTTTCTAAGATAAATGAAGGTCTTTCTGCCACTCGTAATAAAGGCCTTGATTTAGCCTCTGGCGAGTTCATTCAACATCTTGATGGTGATGACTGGATTGAGGATGATGCAAGCATGTTACTTTACGAATTTGCAAAGAAAAATGATCTTGATATTGTTATTTCAGATTATTTCAGAGAAGAATCTATAGAAAAAATTAGATACATGAAGGATACAAATCTTTCGGGTATTTTCACAAGTGATACTTTTTTAGAGCATTTTTTTTTAGCGCATCATACATCTAGCGCACTATGGAACAAACTTATTAGGAGAGAGCTATATAAACAAATTAGAAGTCCTAGTTGGGCAACTTTTGGCGAGGATTTTCTTGCGGTGTCAAAATTAGCTTTAAATGCAAAAAAGATTGGGAAAGTTGAAAAAGCTTTTACTCATTACATAGCCAACCAAAATAGCATAACAAAAGGAGACAGATCGAAGGGATTAATTTCCTTCTTTAAGGTTTATGATGAGGTTGATAATTACTACAGAACTCAGAATAGGATTGATCAATACCAGGACCTAATTATGAGAGGAAGATTAATTATGTTTTCTTCATTTATAACTAGCCCACCATTTTATGGTCACCAAGGTTTCAATGACGCCCTTGATTACATGCTGAGTTATTTAAATGGAAATAATTTGAACATATTCAGAATATTGTTTAAATTTCCTTCAAAAATTACGTTTTTTTCGATCCTCATACTAGCTCCATTGAAGCTAATTCCAAAAAAAAATAATTTTAAGTTTCTCAATTCTTTGTACACACCACTAAGAAGATTAATATATAGGCATGCACTATGAATTTTTCTGTACTTATTTCGATATACAAAGAAGAGAAGCCTGAAAATTTTGATCTTGCAATGAAGAGTATCTGGACCGATCAAATTTTAAGACCCAGAGAAATTGTTTTAGTTGAGGATGGAATCCTTAATCAAAAACTATATGAAGTAATTTCCAAGTGGAAAAAGACATTACAGGATTGCCTGAAGATTATCAAACTAGAAAAAAATTCCGGTCTTGGAATAGCACTGAATGTTGGTTTAGATTATTGCTCTTATGCTATTGTAGCCAGAATGGACACTGATGATATTTCGATGCCAGAGAGATTCTTCAAACAAGTCGCTATATTTCATGATAAGAAAATTGATGTTTGTGGCTCTTGGGTTTCTGAATTCAACAACCAGGATGATTTCATTACGTTCAGAAAAACACCAGAAGAACATGAGCAAATTTATTTATATGCTAAAACAAGAAATCCAATTAATCATCCTTCAGTTATGTTTAGAAAAAACTCTGTTGAGAGGGCTGGTGGATTCAAGGAATTTTTATTTTTCGAAGATTATTATTTATGGGTAAGGATGATTATTAATGGATCTAGGTTTTATAACATCCAAGAGCCTCTTGTCAGTATGCGTTCTGGAAATGATCAATACAAAAGAAGAAGAGGCCTAAAATATTTTTTAAGTGAATATAGGCTTTTTCATAGATTTTTAAATCTTGGTTTTATCGACTATTTTCATTTTTTTAAAATTACACCAATCAGACTAATTGTTAGGATCATGCCAAACTTTATAGTCTCTCTTATTTATAAGCTAATTAGAAGAAAAATATGATAGTAGGCAAGGGTATGGTCGCCCAAAAATTTGAAGAGCTACAAAACAGAGAGGATATTTGTCTATTTGCTTCTGGTGTTTCTAATTCAAATGAAATAAGTCCAAATGAATTTAATCGTGAAAGAAAACTATTATTAAATCACATAAAGAGGAATAAATCGCTCTTTGTCTACTTTAGTAGTTGTAGCCTTGAAGATATTCATCTTCAAAACAATCCCTATCATCAACACAAGAGTCAAATGGAGGAAATAATTAAAGCTGAAAGTAATAGTTTTATAATTTTTAGACTTCCAAATCTAATAGGAAAATTTGGAAACGATAAGAATGTAATAAATTACTTTTTTAAAAAAATTTTAAATAAGCAGAAGTTTATTATTTGGGCTAATGCAACAAGGAATATTTTAGATATTGATGATGCATTTATCATAGGCAAATATATAATTGAAAACGAAGATAAATACAGAAATAAAACAATAAATATCGCCTATAAAAGTAATATTCCTGTTATAAAAATAGTCAAATCTATTGAAATCTTCCTTGGGAAGGAGGCTATTTATGAGATCCAAGATAAAGGAACAGATCTGCATATTGATATCAAGACGATAATGCCGATAATGCAAGATCTGGATATCCAACAGCCAACTTTTATGAGTTTATTAACCAAATACAAAGGAAATATAATAAGATAACTTGAATATTCCATGTCATCAAACAAAATAAATGGATACATACTTTCTTTCATTCTTCATAACATTTCTTCTAAGTGCTTCAATTGTGTTTTTGGCAGCTAAAAAGAATTGGTTTATGAATCAAAATGACTCAAGCGGGGTTCAGAAATTCCATAAAAAAATAACCCCTCATGTTGGGGGTTTGGCGATTTATTTTGGACTTATTTTTGGCTTATACTTTTTGGGTTATGAGGCGAGAAAAATAATGATGCAACTAATTATTGTCTCAACACCAATTTTTTTTATTGGGTTAATAGAGGATTTAACTTCGCGAGTATCTCCTGCTTTAAGAATGTATTGCATAATATTTTCTATTGCATGTAGTTTTTATTTTTTAGATATTAAGATTGACAATCTAGACATAAGTTGGACAGATCAATTTTTATCTATTCCGATTATTAGTCTACTTTTTACCTTGTTGGTTTTGGGTGGCTCAGTAAATTCTTTTAATGTGATAGATGGCTTTAATGGCTTAATGTTAGGATTTGTGATTATTACATTAAGTGCATTCATTTACGTAGCATTTTTATATGATGACAAACTAATAATAAATTTATGCTTTTTCTTAATTTCTTCTATAGGGGGATTATTTGTTTTAAATTTTCCTTTTGGAAAAATCTTTACCGGTGATGGAGGTGCATATTTAATAGGCTTTTTAACTTCATCCATTGGTTTATTTTTAGCAAGTCGCCATGAAGACCTTTCCAATTGGTTTGTTTTAGCTATTCTTATGTACCCTATGTATGAACTATTATTTAGCATTATTAGAAAAAGATTAGTTATGAAAAAACCGGCGAGCCAACCTGATTCATTCCATCTTCACATGATGATATTTAGATTTATTGAGGGAAGATATAAGAAACTCCATCCAGCCTTGTCAAATAGTTTTACCTCTCCAATTTTATGGGTACTTTCTCTACCAAGCGTTATTCCAGCATTGGTATTTCATAACGATAAGCTAATATTAATTTTTATATGTTGCATTTACATGTTTTTGTACACAACTTTCTATATCAAGGTTTATAGGAAAAATTTTTAAATGGCAAAAATATTAGTTACAGGCGGTGCAGGTTACATAGGGTCTCACACATGTTTAGAGCTCTTGAATTCAGGTTATGAAGTATCAGTAATAGATAATTTGTCAAATTCATCTTATGAGTCAATTAGAAGGGTTGAGCAGATTACTGGTAAGAAGATTGATTTTCATAATCTTGACGTTAGGGAAGAAATGAAACTATTGGAAATATTTTCTAATAATCATTTTGATGGAGTTATTCATTTTGCTGGTTTAAAAGCTGTAGGTGAGTCGGTAAATTCCCCTCTTGAGTATTACCAAAACAATGTTTCAGGAACTTTGGCTCTTTTCAATGTAATGAAAAAATATAATTGTAGAGTTATTGTTTTTAGCTCATCTGCAACAGTATATGGCAAGCCATCATCTCTGCCAATTAAAGAAAATTTTCCGCTTAAGGTAACAAACCCGTATGGGAGATCAAAATTAGTAGTAGAAGAAATCTTAAGGGATTTGCACTTTTCAGATACCTCTTGGAGTATTGGTCTATTAAGATATTTTAATCCTATAGGCGCACATGAAAGTGGTCTAATTGGAGAAGATCCTAGAGGGATACCTAACAATTTATTACCCTTTGTAGCACAAGTTGCTATCGGAAAAAGAAAAGAGGTTATTGTTCATGGAGATGATTATGATACTATTGATGGTACTGGAGTCAGAGATTACATCCATGTGGTTGATTTGGCTTTAGGGCACATAAAATCTTTAGAATTATTAATTAATAAACAAAAGTTAATTACTGTAAATCTTGGCACAGGAAATGGATATTCAGTACTTGAAATAATTAGGACTTACGAAAGTGTTTGTAAAAAGGAAATTCCATTTAAAATTTCGACTAGAAGAGCCGGTGATATTGATTCATGTTATGCTGATGTAGGTTATGCTAAAAAAATTCTTCACTGGAAAGCAGAAAGAAGTCTTTACGATATGTGCAAAGACTCCTGGAATTGGCAAGTAAATAACCCAGATGGTTTTTCATAATTAACATTTTTATATTTTTCGACTCCTATGGACTATCAAAAAAACTTTTATGAGATCAAAAATAATTCTCAAATTTTTGAAAAAATCTTAAATGAAGTAGACAATGTTGGATATTTTAGATTGCCATACCAAGATACTGCCAGGATTAAAGAATATTCAAAATGTATAAGTCAGACGCATATCGTTGTTATAGGGGTTGGCGGTTCTAGTCTGGGAGCTAAGTCAATTTACGATTTCCTTCATCCTGCTCAACGGTTTAAGAAGACTCTAATTTTTCTTGAAACTGTCGACCCTTTAAAAGTAAATTATTGTTTATCGAGGGTTGATCTAAATAATTGTCACTTTGTGGTAATTTCTAAATCAGGTGATACTATTGAAACAATAAGCCTTGTTAAATATTTATCAAAATTAGTAAATTTAAATAAACACAACACTACAGTCATTAGTGGGAGAGATTCTAATTTGTCTTCTTTTGCTAAAAAGAATAATATGGAAACTTTTTTCATTGAAGACAATATCGGTGGACGATTTTCTGTGTTTAGCGTTGTTGGTTTAATTCCTTTATCAATGGTCGGAGTAGATATAGATAATTTGTTAAATGGATGTAAGAGAGTTTATGAGAGTTATTTCGCTAAGAGAGGCTATTATTCCCATATTATGAATAAGGCTCGATTTCTTGTAGAAAATAAGTCAAGGTTTAATATAAATACTATTTTTTCATACTCATCTTCTCTGGAAAGTTTTAACAAGTGGTTTATTCAGTTATGGGCAGAAAGTTTGGGCAAGATTAATATTAATGGTACTAGACAATCACTAACTCCTATAGCTTTAGTTGGGCCAATTGATCAACATAGTTTTCTTCAATTAATAATTGATGGTGTTAGAGATAAGACTGTGACATTTATCAAAATTGATGATCTTAAGGATGATTCAGTAGTCCCTTTTTCAAAAAATGGCGAATTTGATGATTTTAATCTTGAATATATTGAAGGGATTAGTTTTAATAAACTTTTAAACTATCAAGCAGACTCTACAATAGAATCTGTATATGATCAAAAAGATATCCCCTGTGATGTAATTACTATTAGAACTGTCGACGAATATAACATAGCAAAACTGATGTTTTCTTTCCAGCTAATTGTTTCTGTAATTGGGCAATTCTTACAAATTAATACCTATGATCAGCCCGGCGTTGAGCATGGAAAAAAAATCTTAAAACAAGATCTTAAATTGAAAAATGTCAAAAATTCGTAAGTGTTTGTTTCCTGTAGCAGGATTTGGATCTAGATTTTTCCCGGTAACAAAATCAATTCCAAAAGAGATGCTACCTATTATTACTAAACCTTTAATTCATTACGCTGTTGAGGAATCAGCTCAAGCTGGCTTAAGCTCGATGAAAATAGTTTTAAGTAAGAATAAAAAAAACATTCAAAATTATTTTATGATAAGTGACAATATTAATTCCGCCAGCAATAATAATAAAATTAAAGAATTGGATTTGCTGATACAAAAAGCAGAATTTGACTATATTTTTCAATCAGAAATGCTCGGCCTAGGGCATGCGATATTTATAGCAAGGAATGAAATTGGAGAAGAATCTTTCGCAGTCATCCTTCCAGATGATTTATGTTTCAACAAGGGAAAATCAGTCATTGGTCAAATGATAGAAATTCATGAAAGATATCCAGACTATTGCATTATTGCTATTGAAGAAGTTACAGATGATAAGAAAAGCAATTATGGAATAGTGTCAGGAGAGCTCTTTCAAAATCATGAGAACTTATTTTTGGTGGAAAAAATGATAGAAAAACCCGAGGCCGATGAAATTGATAGCAACATGGGAATTATAGGTAGATATATATTAACTCCAGAGATATTTAGCAAACTTGAAAGCACTCCTCCCGACATAAGAGGCGAAATCCAAATTACTAATGCACTTAAAAAATTAGCTAAGGAAAAAAAAGTATTGGCCTATAATTTTTCTGGAAGAAGATTTGACTGCGGCGTTGTTGAAGGCTATATAGAGGCAAATAATTTCTATCTTAATCTTTATAAAAATACAAATAATAATTAGTATTTGAAATAATCCTTTGCCTGTTTCCAGAGAATATGATTGTAGATTTTCTTAAATGATTAATTCTAAATTCCTTACCTCATAATTCATAGATATTGAAGAAAGGTAATCGTTGAGACTATGAAATGCCTTACAATTATTTCAGAACCCTAAACTTATAATTTAGGGTCCTTTTTGGTTGTTAATTAATACCAATCATCATCGTCATCATCCTCATAATCATAATCTTTTTGATCTTCATCTTCAAACTCCCCATAATCATCATCATAATCATCTGTAATCATTTTTGTCTCCACAAAATAAATAAACAAAATTAACCAACGATTCTTTATTGGTTAATTTCGAAATATACTCTTTTTGTAAAAATTGTAAAGAAATTTTTTTATAAATAAATATATTAAAAATCAGTTACTTACGAATATAAATTTCTTAATATATTTAATTATGACCAAATACTTTCATAAATATGAATGGATTCTTTGGTTGTTAAATACCTGAGAGTTTTTTTGAATATTGGGCAGTTTAATCATCAATAAGACATAAGTAAGAATTTGTAAATTTATCTACTTTGTCTTCAACTTCTTTAATAAGAGATTCAAACTGAATTTTTTGGGACAAGCCTTCAGAGTTTCTTATCACATCTCTCATCTGATCAACACTTTGGAATAGCTTGAAGATTTCACCATAAGTTTGCTGATCATATTTTTTAATATATTTTCTAATATGGTTTACCAATTCAACACGAAGTTCTTTGTTTACTCTTTGTTCAAGTTCTGATGGTTTCGGATTAATTTCATTTGGATGGAAAATAACAGCATTTTCAAATTTCTTTTTAAAAGATGAGTTGGACTTTGAAATATTATGACCTAGCCTTTGAAACATTGGAAAGTATGAATCTTCATTTATAAATAAACCAAATAGGTTGTTGATTTCATTATCGTAGTTCATGATTGTTGATTAATATTATCTTTTTAGAGTTTCACAACTATTCCACTGTCACAGATTTCGCCAAATTTCTTGGTTGGTCAATATTGCAGCCTTTTAAAAGAGCGACATGGTAACTTAACAACTGTAAGGGAATGGAAAAAATTATTGGCCCGGTTATTCTTCCTAGGCCTTTTGTAATTGGAATTATTTTCATATTGGCTTCGATTGGTATATCTGCTAACTCGTCTTTAAAAACGTACATCAGAGAGCCTCTAGATTTGACCTCTTGAAGATTAGAGTTTAATTTATCTAATAACTCATCTTTTGGAGCAACAACAATGACTGGCGTATTTTTGTCTACTAATGCAATTGGACCATGCTTCAATTCACCAGCTGGAAAAGCTTCAGCATGAATATAACTAATTTCTTTAAGTTTTAACGCTCCTTCCATTGCAACGGCATGCATTGTTCCTCTTCCAAGAAATAGAGCATTAAATTTATCGCCAAATTCTTCTGCAATAATTTTTATATTAGGCTCGTATTTGAGAGTATCTTCAATTAGTCCAGGAAGTCTATTGAGACCATTTACAATGAACTTTTCTTGATTGATGTTTATTGTTTTTTTAATTTTTCCGATAGCAACAGTCATTAAAGCCAGAGAAACTAGTTGAGTGGTAAAAGCTTTAGTGGAAGCTACCCCAATTTCTGGACCAGCATGTGTTAAAAAAACCATCTCAGACTCTCTAGTGAGGCTTGATTCTGAAGAGTTGCATATCGTCAGTGTGGAAGAAGTTGGATTTTTATGTTTTGCGTTCTTTAGTGCCTCAAGAGTATCTGCAGTTTCACCACTTTGCGAGACAGTAACAAAAAGTGTGTTTTTTGGAGTAATAGAATTCCTATATCGATATTCACTTGCTATCTCAACAGAACAAGAGATCTTGGCAATATCTTCTAGCCAAAATTTTGAAACTAAACCAGCATTGTAACTTGTGCCGCAAGCAATAATTTTTACATGTTCAATTTCAGAAAAAATCTTCGTCGCATTTGGACCAAAAGCTTCAACATAAATTTCTTCATGCGAGATTCTGGATTCTAGAGT
>Ga0181576_10000381_pt1 | contig 31954 bp, 24 predicted proteins | sample 101ome_22_FD_132464 | JGI IMG/M metagenome (GOLD analysis project Ga0181576, IMG submission 132464) | Coastal salt marsh microbial communities from the Groves Creek Marsh, Skidaway Island, Georgia - 101412BT metaG (megahit assembly) | ecosystem: Environmental > Aquatic > Marine > Intertidal... | reverse complement strand
TTTTGATACTGCTTTAGGATTGATGCTCGATCGTCTTGAGGCACTGGGTCTTCTTGACCAGACCGTGGTGATTATTAGCGGGGATCATGGACCTCCTGGTTTCCCGGATGGTAAGTGCAATCTGTATGATTTTGGCACTCGAGTGCCGTTGGCCATTCGATGGCCTGGGCAACCTGGTGGTAGACGACTTGAGGATTTTGTGAACCTCATGGACTTGGCTCCCACACTACTCGAAATAGCAGGATTACAGGTGCCTTCAGTCATGACTGGTCAGAGTTTGGTGCCCCAGCTCCGCTCCACAGAAGAGGGCTGGGTAGACCCTTCTCGCAATTGGGTTGTCACGGGCAGGGAGCGGCATGTGGCCTCAGCCAGAGCGGGTCATTTGCCCTATCCACAGCGAGCGATTCGTACACCCGATTACCTCTATGTGGTGAATTTCAAGCCAGAACGGTGGCCGATGGGGGATCCGCTGCATGTCTCGCGCTTGCCGCATCCTGATTGGGAAACGCTCAGTCAGCAAACCTTTGCGACTTTTGCTGATATGGATGCCAGCCCGACCAAGGCCTGGATTTTTGAGCATCGTGAGGAACCCTCAGCAAATCACTGGTTTGAGCGTGCCTTTGGGAAAAGGCCCTTCGCCGAGCTCTACGATTTGAAACAGGATCCGCATCAGATGGAAAACCTGGCAGGTCGACCGGCCTTAGCAGCGACACAGGGTGAGCTGCATGAAAGGCTCATGAGTCTACTCAGAGAGAACCTTGACCCTAGAGTGACCGAAGATCCCGTACGTTTTGAAGACCCCCCTTTTGCGGGTCATCCCACCCCGTGAGTTCACGGCTCATGGCGATGCGGCTTGTCGCATGCTCTCACTCGTTCTATAAGAATCAAATGATCAGCCATGCCAAGTGGACATACTGGGTGATGCTTGTTACCCTTTCAGGATCCCTTCACGCAGCGGATGCCGAGCCAAAGTGGTGGAAGGGAAACCTACACACCCATTCTCTCTGGAGCGATGGGGATGACTATCCTGAGATGATCATGGAATGGTATCGATCTCATGGATACCACTTCGCCGTCCTCTCGGATCATAACACTCTCCAGCGTGGGCAACGATGGTCGAAGGTGCTTGCTAACAAGGGAGGCGTGGATGCCTACGAAAAATATGTCGGCCAATTTGGGGCCGAGTGGGTTGAAAGTCGAGTGACCGAGGGAAATCTGGAGGTCAGGCTCAAGACCTTGAGTGAATACCGCCCCCTTTTCGATGCAGCGGGTCGCTTTCTCATTATCCAGAGTCAGGAGCTGACCGATCGATACCTCACCTCTCCCATCCATATCAATGTGACCCATTTGAATGATCCCATTAAGCCGCAAGGGGGGACTTCTGTGCTCAACGTGATGCAGAACAATCTCGACGCCATCCTTCAACGCCGTGAAGAAAGTGGGCAGCTCATGATGCCTCATCTGAATCACCCTAATTTTGGTTGGGCTGTTACCGCCGAGGAATTTATGCAGTTGCGAGGAGAATCTTTCTTTGAGGTCTACAACGGTCATCCATCGGTTCACAATGAGGGTGATGCCACCCACGCTAGCCTTGAGCGGTTTTGGGATATTGTGCTGACCTGGCGATTGGCTTTGTTAGACCTGCCGGTGATGTATGGCATCGCCACAGATGATGCGCACAGTTATCATGAAGAACGCGTTGGGCTGAGCAACCCTGGTCGAGGCTGGGTCATGGTTCGTTCACGCCATCTGACGCCCGATCACCTGATCCGATCAATGGAAACCGGGGACTTCTATGCCTCCAGTGGGGTCAGTCTGGAGTCCATCGAGCACAAAGGGGGGAAGTTCTCCTTTTCCATCCAACCCAAGCCTGGGGTCTCTTATACCACTCGGTTCTACGGTACTCGACAGGGTTTCAATCAGGATCATGAGCCGTTTCGAGCAGGAGATGGCAATCCGATACGCGTGACGCATCAATACGATGACTCGGTGGGAGAGCTCCTGCATGAAATGGATGGGATTCGCCCATCCTACACATTGACCGGAGACGAAATTTATGTGCGAGCCAAGGTTATCTCCAGTCAACCCATGACCAATCCCTACAAAGAAGGCGAGACCGAATGTGCCTGGTTGCAGCCGGTCGTCTACAATGTGCCCTAGGCAATCTCTAAATGCCTGGTCAATCGCAAGAGGCTTTGGTTCTGATCAGGCAAGCCCCTCTTCAGCCGGAGGCTCTTTTGTGGACATCGCTGCAAAGGTTTAACGGAGTCATCGAGTTTTTTGGCTCATGATGGTTTTCCTCCAACTAAACAAGCTGCAGCAAGGGTAATAGGGTGAGAACCTCCATTGAGTGGCTATGCACTGCTAAAGCCATTCAGCTACCTTGGGCCCTTGTCAAGATGAACCCCTCCTCGCTAGGTAAGTCTGTTTTTGCAGCTCATCCCAGCCTTGGGCTACCGAGACGAGTTAAATGAAATCTTAGGAGTGAAGCCGGATAGGCTCGCCCAATCTGTCCTGTCTCTCGGGCGTAGATGAGTGGATGAGGGGCCGGATTAGCCGTTACCCTTGACCGCAGTCAGGGCATAGATCACCAAGAGGATGACAGCCAGCAGGATGATGCCACCGACGGTCATAAACATCTTGTTAGCCTTGTTGGTCTTTTTGGCGAATGTCTTGTCAGAAGGGGCCTTGGATCCTTTTTCCATCCCATCTAGTTTAACCCCTCCTCGAGGTGGGGTGATGGTTTTGGTGGCCACATTCCCAACTGGCTTACCGTCGTCTCCTTCGAAGCGAAGCTCGACTGATCCGAGACGAAGCAGTTGTCCCTTTTTCATGGTTGCCTCAGTGACTGGCTTGTCATCGAGAAAAGTACCATTCGTAGAACCCAAATCTTTGATCAGGATGTCTTCTCCCTTGGCTGTCAATTCACAGTGACGACTGGAAACCGAAGCTTCCGGGACTTGGCATCCATTGTCCTCTGAACGGCCAACAGTCACTGTCTCTGTCGACACTTCGACAGTTTTCCCCTTTGATCCTTCGCTGATTACGACAAGTTTGGCCATGACGGTTAGGTTGAAGAAGCATTATCCTTACCCGGAGCTTCAAGTCAAACGGTTTCTGGAAATCACAAGTATCTCATGAACCACGAGTTCCAATCAGACTGCGGAATCGATTGAATAGTGGTGAGGAATCATGTGGACCAGGAGAAGCTTCTGGATGGTATTGAACACTGAACAACGGTTTGTCACGGTGTCGGATACCCTCAATTGTCTTGTCGTTCAGGTTGGTCTTGTCCACCTCGACTGCTGCGTCCAGTGAATTGCCATCCAGGGCAAACCCGTGGTTCTGTGATGTGATCTCTACCACACCGGTATCAAGGTCCTGAACGGGTTGGTTGCCCCCACGATGACCAAATTTCATTTTGAAGGTCTCAGCACCAAGAGCCTGACCAAGGATCTGATGACCCAGGCAGATGCCAAAAATGGGGTATCCATGTTCAACCAGTTCTTTAACTGTTTCTACCGCGTAGGGAAGAGCCGATGGATCGCCCGGTCCATTGGAAAGGAAGACTCCTGCCGGCTTGAGTTCGTGCACAGCGCTGGCCTTGGCATCAGCTGGTAGCACATGAGTTTTGAATCCATGCTGTCGAAGCCGGCGAAGGATGTTGTATTTCATTCCAAAATCCAGCGCCACGATGTTCATGTCTGCTTCCGGTAAGGGGAGTGTGGCCGAACGCGCGTTCTCGGATTTCTCCGTCCCTTGAATCAGTCGGAAATCACCGCTAAGGGAATCATCCTCATCCCAAAGGAAAGCCTCTTTGTGTGTGACTTCACGGACATAATCCACGCCGACCAGACCCGGCCATGACTTGGCCCGTTCGATGGCTTCCTGGTCCGAGAGGCCCTCGGTCGAGAGGAAACCATTCATGGATCCCTCGGTTCGAAGTCGCTTGGTCAACGCTCTGGTGTCGATCCCTTCAATGCCGGGGATACCATTTTCTTTCAGGTAGGTGGGCAGATCACTATCGGCTCGCCAGTTACTCACAACCGGAGAAAGCTCACGGATAACAAAACCTGAAAGGTGAGGTTTGTAGGATTCGACATCCTGCTTGTTCACGCCGTAGTTGCCGATCAGCGGGTAGGTCATGGTCACGATCTGTGCCTTGTAGGAAGGATCAGTGAGAATCTCCTGATAACCTGTCATCGAAGTGTTGAAACAAACCTCGCCGCAAACCGAAGTGCTTGCCCCAAATCCCTTGCCTCGGAAAACGGACCCATCCTGAAGTGCTAAGACTGCATCCATCATTAAATTAACGTCCAATCATGCCAGCATGGCCTGCCCACGGGTCAAGCACTAACCACCAATAATCCATGAAGGAGACCCATTCTCGCGCAAGTGCGCCGAGCGGCCATGGATCTTGCTTGGCCCCCAGCATCCTTCATTGCCATGGATCGTGTTTTCTACCAGTATGTTCCTGATGAAGCGTGTCGTCATTACCGATTACCTTGAACCCCCCGCCTCCATTGAATCGGAAGTACTGGACGGGGTTGCCGATGTGGCATGCCTTTTGGCCCGACGAACCCAAGAACTGGATGGGAAGCTGAAGGATGTGGATGCCATCATTCTTTGCCATGAAGTCACCATCAATGAGGCTGTTGTGGCCCAGCTCGATCGGTGCAAGGTGGTTGTTCGCTGTGGCGTAGGTTTTGACAACATTGACCTCAAGGCAGCGGGTCAAAGGGGGATCCCAGTGTGCAATGTGCCGGATTATGGGGTTGATGAGGTAGCTGATCACGCCATTGCCATGGCATTGGCTTGTAATCGAGGGCTGATCAAGGCCGAGAGGTTATTGAGAAAAACCCTCCAGCCATGGGACATGCGAGCGGTCCAGCCTATTTTCAGGATAGCCGGTGCCACCATGGGAATCGTGGGCCTGGGCAGAATAGGGAGTGCCACGGCACTGAGAGCCAAGGGTTTGGGAATGCGGGTGCTGGCCTACGACCCTCATGTAAGGCCTGGCACCGACAAAGTGTTGGGCGTTACATTGGTGGACTGGGAGACCCTCCTTCAGAGCAGTGATATCGTTTCGGTTCACACTCCTTTGACTGATGAAACTCGTGGGATGGTTAACGCAGCGGCCCTTGCCCAGATGAAGCCCAGCGCCATCTTGGTCAATACGGCCCGAGGGGCGGTGGTCGACACCGATGCCCTGGCTGCAGCCCTTGAGTCAGAGCAAATTGCGGGTGCGGGCATTGATGTGCTCCCAGAGGAGCCAGCCGAGCTCAGCATGCCCTTGGTGGCGCTTTGGCAACAGGAGCGTGTGCCGCCTATTAATTTGGTGATGACCCCCCATTCGGCTTTCTATTCTGATCAGGGGCTTGTTGAGATGCGCCGCAAGGCGGCCCAGGAAATTCGACGCGTCCTTCAAGGTCAAGCACCCCTGAACTGCGTGAACGAGCGCTTCCTCTGAATCGAATCACAGAGGGTGCCCCGGAGCTGAGGCTTGGGTCAATGGCTGCTAAAGCTGGCCAAGCGTGGCAGAGGTGAAACTTCCTCATCCACCATAGCCAATGCTTGAAGCATAATGGATTTTTGGAGTGCGGGATCTTCAGGTTTCCCCAAAGGAAACCCATGAGCGAAAGGAAGCCACAGGGCTCTGGGCGGGCCCACTTTGAGGGCGACTTCTTTGAGGAATTGCAGGACTACCGTAGGGATGCCCTGACGTTCTATTTCAGCTGCGACCAGACTCACGGTCTGGTTACACATGGGTCAGACCGGGACCAACAGAACTCGGTCCACGCCGTCTTCTAGCAGACCTCTGGCAATCTCAGGAGCCGTATCCCTTATCATCCGCCCTGGAGCGGTGATTGAACCCATGAAGGAAGCATGCCGGTGATTGATCGATCCGATCAAGCCTTGCTCCAGGAGTTCATTCAAGCGCTGTAAAGGAAGGGCTAGGTTGGGATCCTTGGCGATTCCTGTGTGATCAAATGATTGGGATCGGTGGGTTTCCACGAGGTCCTCCATGGGGGTCTGATGGGCTATCCAGCGAAAGGAGGGGTCGCCTCCGCGGACGGTATCGTCAAAGGGGATCTGATCTTTGCACACCATCCCAGCGCTGGAGGCCAGGGCGATGCGTGAAGCTCCAAGTGATTTGTCTGGATTGGCCCGGGGCGTTGGATGAATGCGTCGCCACGGATAAGCCTTGAGAAAAAGGCGGTCAGCAAGGGAAAGTTCTTTCAGTGTGGCCATGGACTGGGTTTTGATAGGCGTCTGTCAGGGCGGGCAATTTGCCCAGAAATGATGGGAGACTCCAATTAAATTTCCCAAGAAAATTCCTTTACAGTGGGAGGTGTGGCCCTACACTGCCCTGCTTGTTATAACCTTAGGATGATGTCCTCAAGTTGTATGGAAGAGAAATCAAAAACCATAGAAACCTACCGCAGACACGACAAGGATACCGGATCTGCCGATGTGCAGGTTGCAATCCTTACCAAAAAAATCCTTTCGCTGACCGAGCACCTGAAGGTCAACAAGAAGGATTTCAGTAGCCGTCGAGGTCTGCTGATGATGGTTTCCAAGCGTAGACGACTGCTCGATTATATTAATCGAGTGGATCACAAACGCTACGTTTCCTTGACTCAGTCCCTCAACCTTCGCCGCTGAGCGAGGTGGCGGGAACACTCGGCCTGGCAAATTTTTAGTCAGTGAGCCGAGTTGTGATGCTTTCGGTATCGTCAGGCAGGCTAGGGGGCTACCCTGAGCCTGCGTTGCGTTTTGAGTGCGCGCAACCTTCCTGACAATACACTGACAACCTGGCACTCTGGAAAAACCAATCAAAGACCCGCTGTTCCTGGGAAATTTCCTTCAGCACTCCACCCAAAGCTTGAGAGTGTGTCAGTGCTGAAGGAAGTTCCTCCGGCTCAGCGGGCAAATCAAGGGCAGGCCAACGGTTTGAAAAGACCAGCTGGTTCCTGTCAATTTATTATGTCCAATAAAACTACCATCGAGATAGCCGGTAAGCAGATCCTGCTTGAAACCGGAAAAATGGCCCGACAGGCTGACGGAGCAGTCACTGTGCAGATGGGCGAAACCATCATCCTAGTGGCTGCCGTGGCAGCCGCCGAAGCCCGATCAGGACAGGAATTTTTCCCCCTGACTGTGGATTACCGCGAAAAAGCCTCTGCAGCGGGTCAGATCCCTGGCAGCTACTTCAAGCGTGAGGGACGCCCAAGTGAGAAAGAAATCTTGACCTGTCGTCTGACCGACCGTCCGATTCGACCTCTTTTCCCGAAAGGATGGTTCAATGAAGTCCAGGTTCAGACCCTCCTGCTGAGTGCTGACGGAGAAAACGATCCTGATATCCTCAGTATCTTGGGAGCATCAGTCGCGCTGACTGTGAGTGATATTCCCTGGGCAGGCCCGCTTGGCGCGGTCCGCGTGGGGCGTATCAACGGTGAATTTGTGGCTAACCCAACCCACTCCGAGCGAGAAGAGAGTGATCTGGACCTGATCTACGTCGGCAACAAGACGGATGTGGTGATGTATGAGGGCAGTGCTCAGGAAATCTCCGAAGAAGATTTTATCGCTGCGCTTCGTTTCGGTCAGGAAGCTTGTCAGCCGATGATTCAGGCTCAGGAAGCCTGGAGAGACTCCATTGGCAAGCCCAAGCGAGACATTGTGACCATGCAGGTTCCCAAGGAAGTCACAGCAGAGGCTAGCTCCCTGATTGCTGATAAGGTGATTCCTACTTTACTCATCGAATCCAAGAAGGAGCGTGAAGCAGGCTGGAAGGCCATCACCTCTGAGGCTGGTAGCCAGCTGGTTGAAAAATTTGGTGAAGATGTGGTGACTGGCCAGGTGCTTTCTGATGTCTTTTACAAGATTCAAAAGGAAGCGGTTCGCAAACTCATCCTCGATGAAGGTAAGCGTCTGGATGGCCGTCAGTTCTACGATATCCGTCCTATTTCCTCCGAAGTGGGGCTGTTGCCTCGAGCCCACGGTTCTGCCCTCTTCACGCGAGGTGAAACCCAGGCTTTGACCTCAGCGACCATGGGAACGCTGGATGACGCCCAGAGTTTTGATGCTTATGCAGGCGGAGAGAGCGAGAAACAGTTCATCCTCCATTACAACTTCCCTAATTTTTCTGTGGGTGAAACAGGTCGTATTACAGGCCCGGGTCGTCGCGAAATCGGGCATGGTGCCCTAGCCGAGCGATCGATTGCGCCGCTCTTCCCTTACGAATCCTTCCCATACACCGTGCGTATTACCAGCGAAGTCCTCGAGTCCAACGGATCTTCCAGCATGGCAACCGTCTGTGCAGGATCCCTGGCTTTGATGGATGCAGGCGTGCCTCTGAAATCCCCAGCAGCGGGTATCAGTATCGGCATCTGCACCCAGACAGACGAAGATGATCAGATCGATCGTTACCAGATCCTCACTGACATCATCGGCTGGGAGGATGCCTTCTGTGACATGGATTGCAAGATTGCAGGAAGTGCCAATGGTATTACCGGTTTCCAGCTAGATCTCAAGCTCAAGGGCCTACCGCTTGGCATCATGGAAGAGGCGATTCAAAAGGCCAAGGAAGCTCGTGAGGCGGTACTCGAAAAAATGGCAGCCACCCTTGCTGAGCCTCGTAAGGAGTTCAGCAAGTATGCTCCACGTATCACCACCGTTCGCATCAACCCTGATAAAATTGGCGCCCTGATCGGTCCTGGGGGTAAGAATATTAAGCGAATCGTTGAGGAATCGGGCTGCGAAATCAACATCGAAGACGATGGCTCAGTCAAGATCTACTCGGTTGCTGAGGATGGTCTTAACATTGCTCTCCAAGAAATCGAAGGAATCACCGCTGAAATTGAAGTGGGCAAAACCTACCGTGGTAAGGTGGTTTCCATCAAAGAATTTGGAGCTTTCGTGGAAGTCCTTCCAGGTCAGGATGGGCTTTGTCACATCAGTGAACTGGCTAATTTCCGTGTCAAGCGAACTGAAGACATCGTGCAAATGGGCGATGAAATTTGGGTCAAGGTGATTGGCATTGATGACAAAGGTCGTGTCAAGCTCTCCCGCAAGGTTGCTATGGAGGAGCGGGATAAGCTGATGGCTGATGGACAGGAAGCCTCAGGAGAGGAGTCAGCCGAAGGGTCGGACTCAGAGGATTGATGCCCCCCACAGCCTGAATCCAGGAAACAATCAGCAGGGCGGACCATCTCGGTCCGCCCTTTGCTTGATTACCCAAGCATGATACCCACCTAAGCCACCTAAGGCCCCCCTGTCTTGCCTTCACTCTCAACCCAATGTTAAATGAACAGCGTGACTCAGCAACAAACCATCAGTGAAGCCGTCGAGATGCAAGGCCTAGGGCTGCACAGCGGTAACAAGGTTACTGTGCGATTGCTTCCTGCGCCTCCGAATCACGGGATACGATTTCGAAGGGTTGATCTGGATGGTCAGCCCGAACTGGACGCAAAAATTGATCTGGTCAGCGATACCACCCGCTCGACCACGCTTTCCAAGGGAAACATCAAGCTTCACACAGTGGAGCACATGCTTTCTACCTTCTCGGGCATGGGCATCGATAATCTGGTGGTAGAGCTTGACTCGAATGAACCCCCCATTGGTGATGGCAGTTCAGCTGCTTTTTGCGATCTGATTCGCAAGGCGGGACTTTGCCTTCAGGCCCAAGACAGAGAACCGCTGAAAATTACTGAGCCACTCTCGGTTCAGATGGGAGAGTCCATCATGTCCGTTTTCCCGCATGATGGATTCAAGATCAGCTGCACCAGTTCTGATGGCAAGGGCCACTTCACTCAGTATTATTCAGTGGAGATAAGCCCAGAAACCTGGGAAACGGAAATATCAAGGGCACGAACCTTCTGTTTTTTTGAGGAAATCGAATTCTTGATCAAGAATGGCCTCATCAAGGGTGGGAGTCTTGAGAATGCGGTCATCATCCGAGATGATGTCGTGCTTACCAATCAACCTCTTCGCTATCCTGATGAATTTGTCAGGCACAAAATCCTGGATATCATCGGGGATCTTTACCTAATTGGTCGTCCCCTTCAGGGTCACATCATTGCCGTCTGCCCTAGTCATAAAATAAATTGTGAACTAGCCAGGCATCTTGCGGCGATCGCCAACAAACCCAAGGTTCCTACCCAGACCTATTCTCCCCCGGCAACTGAATCTCGAAAGGTGCTTGAGCCCGAGAAAACGCTTCCGCCGCCTATCCCTCTGGATGCGACTTCGCTGGACATCAACGAAATCATGAAGGTCCTGCCTCACCGCTATCCTTTTCTGATGGTGGATCGAGTCATTAAGATGGAAGGCAATACCATCCAGGCCATTAAGTCGGTGAGCATCAATGAACCCTTCTTTGAAGGTCATTTTCCAGGTCATCCGATCATGCCGGGAGTCCTCCAGCTAGAGGCCATGGCCCAGGTTGCAGGCATCCTGACTCTTGGTAAGGCAGAAAACTGGGGCAAAATCGCTTATTTCATGGCGGCTGACTCGGTTAAATGGCGCAAGCCTGTTTTGCCTGGAGATACCCTTGTGATAGAGGTTGAAGTCATGAAAAGTCGTGGGAAAATTGGGAAGGCCAAAGGTGTTTGTTCGGTCAGGGGAGAAACCGTCAGCGAAGCCATTGTGACGTTCATGATGGCTAATGCTTGAAGAGCAGGTTCCAAAACAATGATTCACCCCACTGCCATCGTTCACGATTCGGCCCTCATTGGTGAAGGTTGTCACATCGGTCCCTACTGTGTGATTGGTGAACATGTTCGTATGGGCAAGGGTAACCGTCTGCATGCCCATGTCATCATTGATGGACATGTGGCCATGGGAGATGAAAACGAAATCTTCCCCTTTGTCACCATCGGGATGAGAACTCAGGACTTGAAGTGGCAGGGTGGTAGAACGCTAACCCAAATGGGCGATCGTAATACCATTCGAGAGCATGTGACCATTCACAGCGCTACCGCAGACGGTGATACCACGCTCATAGGTTCAGACAATCATCTGCTGGCCTATGTTCATATCGCCCATGATGTGCAACTGGGTAACCATATCATTATGTCCAACCTGGCCACCTTGGCGGGACATATCGTGGTGGAGGACCATGTGGTGATGGGTGGTCTGGCAGCGGCACACCAGTTCTGCCGCATTGGTCAGCACGCCATTATCGGAGGTTGCTCCAAGGTGGTGCAGGATGTGCCACCTTTCATGATGGTCGATGGCAACCCTGCTCGAACCCGTGCTCTCAATAAGGTAGGCTTGGAACGACGAGGGTTTTCTTCCGAAAACCTGCAGGCGCTCAAGCAGGCTCACCGCATCCTATTCCGGTCAGGTTTAAACGCAAGCAATGCGATTGACAAGGTGCAAGCAGAGGTGGCGAGTCTTCCGGTGATTGAGCAACTACTGGATTTTATGAGAAGTAGCCAGCGAGGTGTTGCCTGAAATGATGGGTCAGAACTTGAGGTCTCAAACAGTCAACAGGCCCCGCGTTCTGCAATGGATTCTTCTGGGTTGCATCCTTCCTCTCACTCTATCAGCCAACGCCGGTACTCCGTTGATGTGGGCAGGCGCCTTGCACTTGACCCTAGGGAATCTGGTGATCGGCCTTTTGGAAGGGGGGCTTTTAATCTATTGGTTAGGGCTCAGGCAGCGTTACTTTTGGTGTGCCCTAGGAGGGATGATTGTGGCCAACTACGCCTCATCATGGGCCGCTTACCTGATCCTGAGTGCCACAAAAGGCGCGATGGCATGGATGACCTTGTTGTGGCTGAAGCCTTTTTTTCTCATCTGTTTGGCCGCTAGTTTTCTGTTGAGTCTCCTGATCGAGTGGCCTTTGGTTGGGTGGATTCTGCGACATCGCTCTAAAAGCTGGCAACATGCGCTTCTCCGAACCTTTCAATTGCACGCCATCAGCTATCCCATGTTGGTGGCCTATTATTTGCCAGCAAGTGGCATCAGTTTCATGACTCAGCTTGACTTGGTGGATGTCTCGGACCTGAAACCTTCAAAGCCTTGTACCGTCTACTATCTAACGATCGACGGGGCATCGGTGATGCGCAGCGAGATCGGTAGTGAGCGTGCTCCAGAAGGAGTCCATGACCTTGATCCAAATTCTCGGCATGATCGCCTGTTTATTCGTTCAGGTGAGGACTCGTTTTACGATCTATGGTTGTTGAAGGGAGGGGCAGCTCAAGAGCAAGAAGCCCAACTCATATTGAGTGACATCGCCGATGAGGCTATCCTAGAAGATCCTCGCAAAGTGCCTTATCCCCATCTCAAGTCGAATGGCTTTCCCATGCCTCGAACCACGGATATAAACTTCGGAGAAGTGCCTTCTCTGTGGTCTGAAGCCTTATCGGCTTACAGGACGGGATTCTGGCCTATCGAGGGACTTTCGAGTGCTCACAATTCAGGGGAGGGGTTCCACGTAGCTCTTGAAACGCCATTCCTTGCGTGGACGATCCGAAATGCCTTCGAAATCGATGAAGATCTTCTCCTTTTTCAGTTGGGACCCCATCAAATTTGCTTGCTGCATCCACCAACCCATCGCCTGGCCTTCCTTCATGAGGGTAAAGGGCCCGTGGTGGTTGCCAGTCGATGACTCAATGCTCCAGAAGTGCTCGCATGCGATCCAGTCCTCGTTTCAGGACATCTTTGGGATCTTGATTCCAGAGCGCCTGATTAAACAATTCCAGGCTCATGGCGCCTGAATAGCCCTTCTTTCGCAGGCATTGAATCTCTGCTTTAAGGTCAATGCTACCTTCACCAATCATGACCCGATCTGGATCGGTTTGAGTACCCGGTGGTTTTTCCGGGTGAGCATCATCGATATGGTAGTGGCTAATCCGATCAACAGGTATCGCCTCAAGCTCCTCCATGGTGGAATGACTGTTCCAGTTATGAAAGGCATCCAGAATCAGGGTTGCCTCAGGGTCATTGGTTTGCTTCACAATTTCCCAAGCCTGAGCCAGGCTGTTGATTGATTTGAAAAAACTGATGTATTCGAAGGTGGGCCGGATGCCTACTTCTCGCCCGATTGCCAGTAAGTCTTGGTAGCGCTCCGGAAGTTTGGAGATATCACAAGCGCCAATCGGAGGGGTTGCCACAATGAAAGCAGCACCGATGCGTGCACCCAGCTCGAAGCGCCGTTTGGCTTCATCGAGAACTAGCTGGTATTCCCAACCTTCCATGTCGCCCCATTGTCGGATGGCAATGCAGCAGGGGACCAAGAGGCCGTGATCGGCGAGCGCCTTTTCAACATCAGATATTTCACCGCCCTGTCCTACGTGCTGATAGAGATCGTTGATCCATAATTCAATGCCATCATAGCCGGCTTCCCCTGCTAGACGGATTTTTTCCATCAAAGGCTGAGGTTTGATCGTGCTGGTGTTGAGGCATAGTTTTGGAGTCATGAGCTTTTGGTTTGAGGTTGCATTGGATTGTTTAAAAAGGCCCTAGCCTTGGTGGCATTGGATCCATGGTGAATACACTGGAATCAAAACATGCCTTGAGCAGGCGCAGTTTGCGTTCGGCCTCCTGTGGGTGGTTCCAGAGATTTTCATGTTCATCGGGATCCTCCTGCAGATCGTAAAGTTCTCCTTGTTCACTTCGGTGGTAAACCACGATTTTCTCGGTTTCCGAGCGTAGCATGCTGCCGTAGGCATGCGCATGGGTCCATGCATTGTAATACTCACTGAACACATGTGTTCGGTGCTTGGTATTTAGATCTTTGCCCTGACAAAAGCGAAACAGGCTTTTGCCCTGGAAACCACTATGATGCTCGATGCCCGCGGCATCACAAAGCGTTGGTGCCAGATCGATCAATTCGGTCAACCCATCATAGGTGACCCCGGAAGCAAACCCCTCTGGCCAATGGAAAATAAGCGGAACCCGTAAGGCTTGGTCGTAGAAATGGGGACCCTTCATGTAGATACCGTGGTCTCCTAGCATTTCACCGTGATCGGACATAAAAATCAAAAGGGTGCGGGACAATTGTCCGGTCGCTTCAAGTGCTTCGATGATACGTCCAACTTGATCATCAATCAGTGATACCATTGCCAGGTAAGCCGCTCGGACACTGCGATGATCGGCTTGAGTCATACCCGCGACATGGAACCCTCCTGGTTCATTGTGGGCCCACTGATGATCGAGTTGCTGGTAGATGGTTTTATGATCCCATTCATTGAACCGGATGCTGGGCAGAGGCATGGAATCGACCTCGTAACGATCGAGGTATTCCCGAGGTGGATCAAAAGGGTGATGCGGATCAAAACAGTTGAAACTGAAAAACCATGGCTGTGAAGCATGCTTATCGATGAACTCGATTGTTTTTTCCGCGCACCAAGTGGTTTGATGATACGCGGCAGGGATCCCTACCTTGATGTAGGGAGTTGACGGGCCATCATAGAGGTCACGCCATTGCAATCCTTTTTGAGCGAGCCACTGCGTGTAGGCATTTTCAGGCCAGTCAGGCTGTGGATGGTGCGACCAGTGAAAGACCCCATAGCCATCCTCGATCCTTTTCTCCACCCTGCCCTGAGCACAACTTGAGAGATGGAGTTTGCCAGCTAGCCCGCATTGATAACCCTGGTCTGCAAAATGGCGACTCAGAAGCCGCTCTTCCTGTGGGATTTGTTGACCGTTTTGGCGACAGCGGGTGGTTCTTGCGTAGCGTCCCGTCAGGAAAGAAGCACGGCTGGGCGTGCATACTGGGCTCTGACAATAGGCCTGTGAAAAACTCACACCATTGCGGACCAAGGTGTCTAGATGAGGCGTTTGGGCGTGTGGGAATCCCAGAGCCCCAATGGTGTCATAACGTTGCTGGTCGGTACAGATCCAGAGAATGTTGGGCTGGCAAGCGCTCATATCCTGGATTGGTTATCATACTTTTGGGATGCGGTGCATGCGAATCTCATGGGCTCCGTCCGCTCGAGCATATTCGTAGTAATAACGCATTTCTCCCGTCAGCTCCAGAGGGTGGAGGTAGCGCAAAGAACCTGTGGCATGGGGCGATACCAAGTAAGGAGCCTGTGGGGTTATCCGTTGCCAGTGCCTCAAGTCCAGACTGATGGCTAGGCCTGTTTTTTCCTCATAGTTTTCCAGATGGCTTGGTCCCCCATCATAGAAGCCCAGATAAAGAGGAGGCAGCACTTGGACGGATCCAAGGCGAGTTGCGTGGCAATCCCAATCTGAGGAGCTGGGGCTTAGGATGTCGCCCTGCCAATCGAAATGAATGCCATCGCTACTGGTTGCCAAGCCTGAAGAGGATTTTGAGAGCCCAGTATTATAAATATCAGAGGTTGCATGCATAGCCTCTTTTTCAGCTGTGGAAGCCTGATCGCTTCCTGGAGCGTAACTGACAAACATGTAATAGGTGTTGTCGACCAACATCACAAAAGGATCCTTGATGCCTTCGCAGTGAGTCTGGGCTGCATCCAGGATTGGGATTCGCTGGCTGATGTCGAATTCGGCTGGATGATTGGCTTCAAGTAAATCAATCCGCCAGCGCTGGTCTGCTGGGTCCACGTAACTAAGATAAAGCCTCCATCGACCCTCGGGAGTGCGAATCAAGCTACCTTTTTCGATCGAATCGGTATGAAGGGCTTCCTTGGATGTCTGCCAAATGGTTTCAAACTGGATGCCATCCTTGCTCGAGGCAACGAAGCACTTTCCTCCTCGAATCGGCCTGGGTTCACGGGCTCTATAATAAAGGTAGTAAGTCTGGTCTACGGGATCATAAACCACGCTGCAGGCTCCTACCCAGTAGCCTTCCCCATCACCCAGAGGTCGAATGATCACCTCGTCTGATTCTGGATCAAAAGGTTTCAGAGCCGGATGAATATTCATGGATTGGTCGCTCATAGGAGCTCCCATTTCTAGCGTTCCCATGAACTCAGTCCAACGATAAAGTCACATCACCCAAGTAATGGGGATTTTTAAGGCAGGAGTCTTGATCGATCATGCAGGCCCAATGAACGCCAAGATGATCTTCGTCAGTTGAGCAGGGAGCCAGGGATATAACAGGCGTTGCGCTTGGCGCCTACCTTTTGAAGAAATCCAGACTGCGCCAACTTATTGAGCAGATAATTGGCTCGATGAATACTCAGGCCCAAAATGCTTCGACATTGGCTGTTGGTGATGCGCTTGTGTTCCTCAACATGCCTGGCAATGGCCTCTTCTTGCTCGCTCAGTGCATACCGAGCGTTCTCCTTGGTGAGATGATTGAGCTCAGAGCCTGCATCCGATCCTGGCTTTGAGCTGGTAATGAAGACATCATGGGCCTGAATGCGTGAACTGTCACATTCGATGACCGTCCGCTCCATGATATTTTTCAGCTCACGTACGTTTCCCGGATAATCGTGGGCAACGAGCTTGGTGATTGCCCCGGGGGAAAGTCTGGGGGCTGATCTACCAATTTCCTTGCAGAATTGATCCATGAAATGCATCGCCAGAGCTGGAACATCTTCTTTTCGATTCCTTAGCGGAGGCATGTGAATGCTGAACCGTGCCAGGCGGTAGTAGAGGTCTTCCCTGAAGGTCTGATCTTTCATGCTTCCAATCAGATCTCGATTGGTTGCTGAAAGGATGCGGACATTGGTCTTGATTTGTCTGGAGGATCCAACCTGGCGCAACTGCTTCTCCTCAAGAACCCTCAGCAGCTTACTCTGCATTTCAAGGGGTAATTCACCCAGTTCGTCAAGAAAGAGTGTGCCGCCCTCTGCCATACCAAAGTAGCCCACCTGGTCTTTTACGGCACCCGAGAAGGAGCCTTTGATATGTCCAAAGAACAGTGACTCTGCCAGATCTTTGGGGATGCTGGCACAATTGATGGCTACAAAGGGCCCATCTGATCTTGGGCTGCCTTGGTGGATAGCTCTGGCAATCAGTTCCTTTCCCACACCACTTTCTCCCGTGATGATGACGCTGATTGAATCGTTAAGCTGGATTTTTTCTATATCACGGATGACTTTTTTCAGCCCTGAGCTATGTCCTATGAACCCCTTTTTGACCCATTTGCCAGAGATCTCTTGGTTCATGGCCTCGAGCCTTTGATCGGCAATGGAGAGAGCGATCTCAGCCGATTCGCTCCGGGCCTCGGCTTTTTGCCTCCGCTGGATCTCCTCTTCCAATTCCTTCCGTAGCCTGTAGAGCTCCACGTGGGTGTTGGCACGCGCCAGCACCTCTTCTCGTGTAAAGGGCTTGGTGATGTAATCAACGGCCCCGACCTCAAAGGCCTCCACCAGGGTTTGAACATCGGCGTCCCCAGTGATGAAGATGAGCGGTATACCTGCGGTCTCGGTGTGCTGCCTGAGCTGTCGCGCTGCTTCAAACCCACTCATCCCCGGCATGGTAATATCCAGCATGATCAGGTCTGGCTTGGCCTTGAGCGATATTTGCAGGGCAAGATCCCCGTTGGGAGCCAGGAAGGCATCGTAGCCGTTGGGTTCGAGTACGGCCCTTAGGCTTTCTCTTACCTCCTCGACATCATCGGCAATGACCACACGATACTGTTTGCTTCCAACGGACATAAACGCCTTAAGCCGACTTTGAGAGGTTCGGCTTAACAATTGTTTCAGGCAGACGACTCTCGTAAAGAGTCTTAAGATTGGGAATTTTGTAAAACAAACAGGATTAAATGTAAACAACCAACAAGATAACCGACTCAGCTATCCAAACTAGCTGGCTTGAATTGGGATCTTGTGTGCAGCAAAAAGGTCCTGATACGCGTAAATGGCCAGTTTAAAGGCTCGATCAAGAGGCCAATACCATCACAACATTTCGATGGAATGGCCGATGAGCAAGCGCTTAGCCTCAACGGGCTGCCGCTTCGCCCTGAGAAGCATTCACAGTCTCCAGCGGACACCATTCAACGGCTTGTTTGAAGGCATGGGCTGCAGTCAGCCCGTATTTTTCTCTCAAGTGTCCGGCTGAGGTGGCGTGTTCAATGAATTGGTCTGGCCACCCAATCCTCATGACGGGTGTGGAGATACGATGTTCACCGAGAAGTTCATTGACCGCAGAGCCGTAGCCTCCTGGTAACACGTGGTCCTCCATGGTGATCAAGAGATCTGATCCCTCTGCAAAAAACAAGGTGGTTGCTTCATCCAAAGGTTTGAAAAAGCGTGGGTTGATGACCGCGACATCGTAGCCTTCCGCAGTGAGTAATTCGGCAGTCTCACAAGCCATTGAGTTCAGGTTGCCGAGTCCAAAGATGGCGATGCGTTTTGTGGAAGATTGATTTGAAAAGTGGCGGACAACCTCAGCCTTGCCAACTTCCAGCATCTTGGGCTCTTCCTTAATTTGAACTCCTTCGGCTTCGCCTCTGGGATAGCGGATGAAGGTTGGATGCTTGATGTGGGTTGCCGAGAACATCATGTCGACCAGCTCGTCTTCATCCTTGGGCGCCATGCCAATGATGTTGGGCACGCAACGAAGGTAGGCAATGTCGAAAAGGCCATGATGGGTCGGGCCATCCTGAGGCGATAGACCAGAGCGGTCCATACAGAAAATAACTGGAAGATCCTGCAGAGCTGCATCATGAACGATGCAGTCAAAGGCTCGTTGCATGAAGGAACTGTAAATAGCGACTACAGGATGCAATCCCATTGTTGCCATGCCGCAGGCGAAGATGACGGCATGCTCTTCGGCAATCCCGACATCGTAATATCGTTCAGGAAGCTCCGCCTCAAGATACTTGAGCCCGGTGCCCGAGGGCATTGCGGCTGTGATGCCTACGAGTGAACTGTTTTTGCGGCATAGTTTTACTAGTGTCTTGCCAAAGACATCCTGCCATGCAGGAGCTTTGACCTTACCCTTGATGGCCGTGCCAGTCTTGACATCATATGGGCCGACACCATGCAGTTTTTCTGGGTGCTTGATGGCAGCATCATAGCCTTTGCCTTTCTTTGTCATCACATGCAACACCACAGGCTGATCGCATGTTTTGGCATACTCCAGCGCAGTGATGAGCATGGGTAGGTTGTGCCCATCGATTGGCCCTAAGTAGCGCAAACCCATTTCTTCGAAAATGAGGCTGCTACCAAATCCACCCCTTCCATCCGCATCAATCTTGTGAGATGACTCTTCTAGGACCAAGTTGGAGATCGCTCCCTTGAGTACCTCCTCAGCCTTATGGCCGAGTCTCACTGCCAGCTCACCTTTTGGGAATCGCTTGAGTAATTTTTGGAAATCCCGCTGAAGACGATTGTAAGAAGGATGGGTGATCAGTTTGTTCAGATAGCTCGCGATGGCACCGACATTTTTGGCGATGGACCATTCGTTGTCATTGAGGATGCCGATGAATTTCTTGGTTGAATGACCAATATTATTGAGCGCTTCGAAGGAAATTCCGTTGGTCAGGGCTGCATCCCCAAAAATCGAGACAACGTGTTCATCGCTTCCCAGCTGGTCACGGGCCACGGCGATGCCCAAAGCAGCCGATAGAGCTGTGCCGGCATGGGCTGCGCCGTAGCAGTCGTGCTCACTTTCGCTCCGCAGGGCAAAGCCATTGAGGCCGTCTGTGGTACGTATGGTTTGAAAACGATTTTTACGCCCCGTGAAAAGCTTGTGCACATAGGTCTGGTGGCTGACATCCCAGACAAATTTATCCTTGGGAGTGGAGAAGCAGAAATGCAGCGCGATGGTCAGCTCCACGACACCAAGGTTGGGGCCAAGATGCCCACCGTGTTTGGCTAGGGATTCAATCAGTTCGTGACGTACTTCCTCAGCGAGGCTTTGGAGTTGGTCCAGCTTGAGCTTCTTGATGTGCTCGGGGTTGTCAACCATGTCTAGGTAACGACTCATGATAATACGGTTCAAATTAATGTGGGGATTCTGGAGAGGATTCGTCCATGATTACGGGTTGGATGTGCAGCGCACCTTCAGCGCTTTCCTCCAGCTGCTGCATGCGCTGGCTGGCGGCCTCCAGTTTTTTTTGACATGCTTGTTGTAGCGCAATGCCCTGCTCATGACATGTTAACAAGGTTTCCAATGGCAGGGAGTCGTTTTCCATCCTCTCGACAATGGCCTCTAGCTGCTCGAGAGCCTCTTCAAAACTGAGAGTCTCTACCTTGCTGGTTGTCTTGACCTTGCCCACCGGAAGAAGTTAAGACACTTTCCTCAGGTCGTCCACCCCCATGTTCGATCTCCATGGCCTTTCTGGTTGCGAGTGATCACGGTTTGTTGCACTGTTGAGGAGGTCCATTTCCATCATGTTGTTCCTTCCAGCTAGCTTCTACAAACCCTTGAAGGCTCCGAGTCATTTGTGGGCTTTGCTTTTGATACAAGCCGCTGCATGCCAGCTCGCTCTGGCTGCCGCGCCTGGATTCAACGCTGAGATACGTCCCATCCTTTCCGAATTCTGCTTTGAATGTCACGGTCCAGACGCGCAGCAGCGCAAGTCAGGGCTTCGCCTTGACACTCATGAAGGCGCGGTGGCAGATCTTGGAAACGGGGCTGCCGTTGTGCCGGGGCAGCCATCTGCGAGTTTGCTGCTTGAGCGAGTCACAAGCCAGGATCCAGATGAAGTCATGCCCCCGCCCTCATCTGGCAAGCAAGTTTCGCCAGAACAAATCGAATCCCTGCGCCGTTGGATAGCCCAAGGAGCCTCCTACCAAGGTCATTGGTCCTACGAACTGCCCCAACGACCACCTCTACCCCACATGAGCGATGTGGGAATTGGCCTCCTGCCCCAATCGGACCACCCCGTTGATCGCTTTGTGCTGAACCACTTGGCCGGCATGTCTCAGGAGCTTTCTGAGCGTGCTGATCCCTACTTGCTTGCCAGGAGGGTTGCTCTGGATCTGACTGGGCTGCCTCCTCGAGTTGAAGAAGTGGATGCCTTTGTAGCGGATCATCGACCTGATGCATTTGAGCGTTTTGTGGATCAACTGTTGCGCAAGCCTTCCTACGGTGAACACTGGGCCAGATGGTGGTTGGATCAGGCCAGGTATGCCGACTCGGCAGGTTATGCGGATGATCCCCCTCGAACCATTTGGGCTTTCAGGGATTATGTGATCAACAGCTTCAATGCCAACCTGCCATTTGACCAATTCACCATCGAGCAGCTTGCCGGAGACTTGCTGGAAAATCCAACCGATGCCCAGCTGGTAGCCACTGCCTTTCACCGCAATACCATGACCAACAACGAAGGCGGCACAAGTGATGAGGAGTTTCGCAATGTGGCTGTGATTGATCGGGTGAATACAACCTGGGCCGTTTGGATGGGGACAACCATGGCCTGCGCTCAGTGCCATCACCACAAGTACGACCCGATCTCTCAGGAAGAGTATTTTCAGTTTTTCGATTTGATGAATCAGACACAGGATGCCGATCGCAGGGATGAAAGCCCGGTTCTTGAGCTGTTCACAGAGGCCCAGCTCGAAAGAAAATCCTCTCTCAGGGATCAGCATCAGAAACTCACGGCCGTCCTATCAAACATGACGGATGAGCTTCGCCAGTCTTTTGAACTATGGCAGGAAGGGCTCACCAAACCTGTATCGTGGTCGTCCTCCGAAGGCCAGGCCGAGCCTTGGACCTTGAATGGTCAGGTGCAAGGCTCTGAAAATCTTTTGCAGGTGAGCTCGCGCCAACCTCAGTCTTTGGGGCTGAATTGGTCTCTGAAACCTGCTCAATTCGGTGAGATTCATGGTTTGGCTTGGACATGGTTGTATCCTGAGTCGGCTGCTGTCGAACCGCTTGAGCTTGAGTTGACGGTGCCTCGAATCACTTGGACCCCAAGCCAAGATAAGCCGCCCGCTGGGCGCTATCTGCGCATCGTCCTTCCTGGGAGCCAACGCATGCTTTCGCTGGCGGAAGTGCAGCTTTTTAGTGGGGAGGAGAATATTGCATTGGGGGCTAGCACCAGCCAAAGCTCAACAGATTTTGGAGGGGTTTCCAGCCGAGCGGTGGACGGCAATACCGAGGGAGACTACCACGCCTCTCAGAGCGTGACCCACACTGCCACCTCAGATGACCCGTGGTGGGAACTGGATCTTGGAGAAGTCAAGCATGTCGACCGCCTAGTGATATGGAACCGGACCGATGGCTCGCTGCATCGTCGTTTGGATGGTGCCAAGATTCTCTGGTTGGATGCCCAGCGGCAAGAGCTCTGGCAGCTTCAACTCGAACAGGCTCCCAGTGTGAGTGAAGCCTGGGCCATTGATGGGAGACAATCGGTGGGCCTCATCGCATCTCGTCGCCTGGTTGAGGATGCAAACGGTCCTTGGACCCAAGATTGGGATGCAAACACGTTGAATCTCCTGCCCGGTCAGCGCGTTCGTTTTGAGGTGGCTTTTGAACAGCCTGTGATGGCTCAAGAAGGGGGAGTCATTTCCTTACAAAGTGAAGCATTCAAGTTGAATCAACCTGCGAGCCTGAATGCCCTGCTGGAGACCTCTCAGGACGGTCTCCTGGCCCAGCAGGCCCGTTTTCCTGAAAATCTATGGGCCATCCTTCACTTGCCCGAAGATCGCCGCCAAGCAGATCAGCGGGATGCCCTATCGGTTCATTATCTTGCGCTGGCTCCCTCACTGGCCAAGGAAAGGCAGCAGCTGGCCCAGGTGGAGGAAGCTTTGAAATCGATTAAGCCCTACACTTCGGTCCCAATCATGAAAACAGTGGATGCAGGCAAGGAACGAACCACTCATGTGCAGAGGCGGGGCAATTTTATGGATTTAGGTGAGGTCGTCAAAGCCGGTATACCAGCTATTTTTACCAAGCATATGGAGTCGGCTCCTCAGGATCGCCTTGCCATGGCCAGGTGGTTGGTAAGCCGATCCAACCCACTTACTGCTCGGGTGATGGTCAATCGCATGTGGGAGGCAATTTTTGGTCAGGGGCTCGTGTCGACCAGTGAGGAATTTGGCTCACAGGGCAATTTACCAACCCATCCGGCACTGCTTGATTGGCTGGCAGTTGAATTCATGGACAGCGGTTGGGATATCAAGCACATGCTTAAGCTCATCGTGACCTCCCATACTTATTCCCAGAGTTCGAAATGGAGCCAATCAGCTCTTGAAATAGATGCTGGTAACCGCTGGTTGGGCCGAGGCCAGCGTGTGAGGCTTTCAGCCGAATCCATCCGGGATCAGGCCTTACAAGTCAGTGGTTTGCTGAGTCAGCGCCTGCTGGGTCCTTCGGTGAATCCACCGCAGCCTGAAATGGGACTCAATGCTGCCTTTGGAAGCAAGATTGACTGGCAAACCAGTCAGGGTCAGGATCGCTACCGTCGCGGACTTTATACGACATGGCGTCGATCCAATCCCTATCCATCCATGGCTGTGTTTGATGCTCCTAATCGAGAGGTTTGTACTCTCAGAAGGGATCGTAGCAACACGCCTCTTCAAGCTCTGGTCACGCTTAATGACCCAGCATTCGTCGAGGCTGCTCAAGGCTTGGCTCGACGCATGCATGCTGCCGGGGATCAGCTTGAGGACAGGCTTGCTTTTGGTCTCAGGCAATGCCTCATACGTCATCCTTTGGCTCGCGAATTACAATCGCTTGAATCGTTGTATGGAGAAGCCTTGGCCTACTACCAATCGGCAATGGATCAGGCAAAGCTGATGGCCGAAGATCCCATTGGTCCTTTAGCCCCCGGTGCCGAAGCGCCAGTGCTTGCCTCCCTGACCGTGGTCGCCAACGCCATCCTCAATCTGGATGAATTTTTGATGAAACCCTGAATCCTTTTATCTAGACGCTCTGAAAAATGACTCATTCCTTGTTTCCATCTCTGACTTCGGCTCCTTCTCTGGCATCGCTCCAGCATCGAACGCGGCGACATTTTTTCAAGGAATCGGTGGCTGGTATTGGCGCTATGGCGCTTGGGGAAATGATGGCAAAGCAAGCCATTGCTGGCGCTCCGGCCATGGAGGCTCCACTCCAGCAGAGGCCCTCGCCTTTTGCTCCCCGTGCCAAGCAAGTGATTTATCTCCACCTCACTGGCTCTCCGCCGCATCTTGATCTGTTTGATTACAAGCCAGAATTAGTTAAGCGCTCTGATCAGGACTGCCCGGATGCCTACCTAAAGGGAAAGCGGTTTGCCTTCACTTCAGGTACGCCTAAGTTGATGGGAACGCCTCGAAATTTTGCTCAATATGGCCAAGGTGGACTTTGGCTTTCCGATGCGCTTCCTAACCTTCAGCGAGTCGCTGATGAACTTTGCATCATCCGTTCCATGCACACCGATCAGTTCAACCATGCACCGGCTGAATTGTTGGTCTACACCGGATCCCCTCGACCTGGACGTCCTTCAATGGGATCGTGGGTGACTTATGGACTGGGCACCGAAAATCAAAATCTCCCAGGCTTTGTGGTGCTTATTTCCAGCGGCGTTCAGCCCAACGGTGGGCGCAATTCCTACGGGAGTGGGTTTTTACCTTCGGTTTATCAGGGAGTTCAGTGCCGGTCCAAGGGAGATCCAGTGCTGTTTGCATCCGATCCTCCTGGTATGCCTCGCCATCTCCGACGCCGAAGCCTGGATGCTCTCCAAGAACTCAATGCCCTCCAGGCGGCTGACTTTGGCCATCCTGAGACCCTGACTCGCATGTCTCAGTATGAACTGGCATTTCGGATGCAGACTTCGGTTCCTGAAGTCATGGATATCACTCGCGAATCGCAGTCAACCCTCGAGGCCTATGGAGCAGAACCCGGGGCCGCGAGTTTTGCCAACAATTGCCTTTTGGCTCGGCGTTTGGTTGAGCAGGGCGTCCGTTATGTGCAGCTGTTTGACTGGGGGTGGGATTTTCATGGCACAGGTCCTAGCGAAGACATCCGAGATGGGCTAACCAAGAAATGTGCGACGATGGATAAACCTGTCGCGGCATTGATCGAGGATCTTCGCAGCCGCGGCATGCTTGAGGAGACGCTGATTGTGTTGGGTGGCGAATTTGGGCGGACACCTTTCCGAGAAGGTCGCACAGCCAAAGGTCAGATCCTTGGACGGGATCATTTCCCAGATTGTTACAGCATGATGCTTGTGGGTGGAGGTATTCGAGGAGGAACCACTTATGGGGCTTCTGATGAACTGGGTTTCCAGCCAGCCGTCGACCCGGTTCACGTGCACGATCTGCAAGCGACGATACTGCATCAGCTTGGTTTCGATCACGAAAGATTAACCTACCGCTTTCAAGGACGAGATTTTCGACTGACTGACGTTTCGGGACGTGTGATTGATTCCATCCTTACCTGAGGCAATTGATTTTCTCTCCTAGAGTTCCAAAAAGAACCATTGCTTTTGGGCTACCACAATTTCCAATCTTGCTAATTTTGGGTCCTAGCCTAATTATGAATTCCCTAGCCCTCGGTTGGTCTCAAAGCCTTGCTGTAAGGGGTAGTTGTTTCAAAAGTTACCATCATGAACAAAGCTGCTATTATCACTTTTAGTCTGGCGGTTCTCTGCCATACCAATCCTCTGCAAGGTGCGGAGTTGGCCGGAAATGCTCCTTTCCAATTTAAATATGATGCTTCCCTGAGCAGTTTGCCTCAGGAGGTTGCCGAAAAGGTGCCTGGAGCTCACGGGGGTTTCGCTGTCGATAACAAGACGGGTGAAGTTTTCTTCGGCCTCAAGGGTGCCGGTATTATCTGGATGAGTAATGATCTCAAGGAAAAGCGAGTGCTGCCTGTCACGGAGCCTATGATCCTGGAGGGTAATTTTCACAATACCACCATCCTCTATCGAGGTGATGGTCAACGCTTTCTGGCACTTCCCGATAATGAAAAACACCGAGTGTACATCGTTTCAGATGAGGGCAAGCTTTCTTCGATACTCCATTCTCCCATGGATCTGAACGACTATTATGGAGGAGGAGGCGCCTTCAATCCCACTGATACCGAATACGCTGATGGGCGTCTTTATGTGGCTGATGGCTATTCAGCGGGCAACTATATCTCCATTGCTGATCCCTGGTCTGGCAGCTGGACGGATGACTATTTTGGAGGCAAGACCTCCAAAGCTCTGGAATACGGTCTTTTTGGCACAGCTCACGGCATCACACTCGAACCGCATACTCGCAGATTGGCCATCGCTGATCGCGCCAACTCAAGGATTCAGGATGTGGATTTTCATGGAACCTTCCTTGAAAATGTCAACTTGCCAGCCGGATCGCTCCCATGTGATGTGGATTTTCACCAAGGATTCGTCCTGGTGGGCTGTCTCAGAGGGCCTCAGGGCTACACTTCAGCGCCGTGCTATGTGTTAGACAAAGATGGGAACTTGATCTCCGAGGTGAACCCTAAAAAGGACTTTGAGCTGGAACTCTTCACCCATATTCATAATGCAGCCTGGAAGCCGGTATTGGACGATAAGGGACGTGTTGAGAAACTTTATGCGCTGGCGACAGCCTGGAATCCTGGTGGCTTTGCTGTCATGGAGGTTGTCCGCTGATCAATTCGATTCAAATCATTGTGATGGCACAAAAAAGGCTGTCCCGTTTGGGGCAGCCTTTGTGTTTTGAAAGCATGTGATTATCTAGTTCCTAGTCATTGGCATCTCGCAGCTCGATGCAGACTGTCTTAGCGCCCAAGTGGCAAGCGCTCGGCAAGTCGCTCGGGAAGTCCTGCAGCCCGAATCTTCTTCATGGTGGTCTCCATGTCGTAATCCAGCCTTCTGAGTTCCACACTTGCCTGCTTGATGTCGTAAATCACATAGGTTGCCTTGGGAACGCCATCTCTGGATTGTCCCACACTGCCTACGTTAACGAAGTATTTCTTCCCGGGCTCTACCTTGAATTTGGAGTAAGTCCCACCCCTTATGGTGGCATCCTTGATGAAAGCTACCGGGACATGTGTGTGCCCAAAAAAGCAGACCTTGGTATTTTGGTAGGTAAAGCTTGAAGCGGCTTCTAATTTGTTGAACACGTAACCCCAGCGCTCAGGTTCGTCGAGTGTGGCATGGACGATAGAAAAATTAGCCACCAACCGAAAATACTTTAAATCTCTGAGCCACTGTAGGTCCTCATCGCTCAGTTGGTCCTGTGTCCACTCAATGGCGGCTTTGGCATGTGGGTTGAAGCCTTCCAAATCTCCCTCCATGGAGCAATACTCGTCGTGATTCCCCTTGATGCAGGGCATGCCCATATCACGGACAATATCCAGGCACTCCTTGGGGTTGGCATTGTAACCAACGACATCACCCAGGCAGGCATAATGCGTGCACTCATTAGCCTCAGCATCCTTCAATACTGTCTGCAACGCCTCTAAATTCCCGTGAATATCTGCGATAATCGCGTATTTCATCAATTCTAAAACCCTTGATCCGTCTTACCGAATGATTTCAAAACCCTTGAAATCTCCCACTGCATCGGTCCACTCACAATCCTCATCCCTTATCATGGGACCCAGCCCGGAGTCTCTGACCGCCTCGACAAATGCCTCCAGCTCTTCCTTTTCTCCCTCCAGAATCAACTCAACTTGACCTGAATCGAGGTTCCTTACCGTTCCTGTGGCCTCAAACCCCGGAGCCAGTGACTTGATGGTGTATCGAAAGCCCACCCCTTGCACCCTTCCCGAGTAGATAACCCTTGCTCGACAGCATTTTGGAAATTTCATGTGTCCTTCAGGGTGTTGGCCTTTCCAACGGCAAAGCCCGAAATTCTGTTGGAATGAACGCAGGAATCAAGCCATATTTGCGATAGAACTAGCAATGATTTTCTTGTTTCGAGTCTTCCTGATACATGATGGCGGTCCTGTAAGCTCATGAGCTTTGATCCCTTCCTTGTTGGCGTCGCTTGGCGGCAAGCAGTCGGCTTGCAGTAGAAGTCTTTGAAGTAGGTTGATCGGTCATCCTAGGTTTTGATTCCTTTTGGGAGAGGTCAGGTGAAGGTTGCGTTACCGCAGACTCTTCTGAAGGCCGCTGTGGAGCGTGTATCCCTTCATGGGCTCCTCTGGCTCCCAGCCCTTGTGGGGTCTCTCTTGTCTGCCGGCGGCGACGGAGCAGGGTTTCCATTCTCTCCTTCCCGCTGGAGGAGGCATGATCAGGCCCTGCCACAGACCTCTTTCCTAGCAGCCAGAGCCAGGCGCGGGCAACCCAACCAGACTCCAGCTGGATGCGTCTCATGCCTACATCCAAGGGAAAGAGCAGAATGGCTATCTTGAGCAGCAGCGGCCATAAGGCATGTGCCTGTAAAGTTTTTTGTCTGTTCCTTTCAAAGGGATCATCCTGTTCGTTTTCGGGGTTGATCAAGGTTCCCTGGCTCTCGGAGGCCAGGCGATTAAGCAGGGGTAAATTGGGCTCTCTGCTGACGAATTCGGGGGAGAAACTAACACTGGTGCCCAGGACCTTGGCACTTTTGACCCTATCCTCTTCATATTCCCTGAGCTGTAAGGTGTAAGCACCCACCTCCCGCGCTGCAAATGAAGTCTCGTAATGCCCTGGGGATGTCTGTGTCAGTTGAAGGGTTTGACTGTCTCCCGACGGGCTCACGACCGAAGCTCTAAGATCCAGGAAATGGCGGAACTGACCTGTTTCATCCAGGGCTTCCACGTGCAATTTGCCGGTTGCCTTATCGATAGTCACCTCGGCTGAGAGATTGCTCTGCTCCATGCGGCGAAGGCCCCAGCGGGTTACTTGGTTCCAGAAGGACTGGAATTGGGACCATTGAACCCAGTCTGATGCCCACTTAGTGGAGGCGTCCGATGTGAAGGCAACCGAGCGCCCAAGTCCATACTGCCAATGAGCTAGAATGGGATCCCCTTGGTCTGAGATAAGAGGGATCTCGGCTCGTGCTTTGGGCGAACTGCCAACGTAGCCGCGGAGGGTTGGAAATCCGTTGGCACCCAATCCACGGATGACCTCCGAATTGCCTGCAATGGTCGGTTGGAATGGATGCTCGATGATGGCAGTTTTAAGAATGATGGATGCCTCTTTGATGAACACCTGAGGCAGCTGACTCGGATCCCTGACTTCATAGAAACGCCCCTGGCCATTCTGAGCAATCCATTGCATGGTTTCCGGACCTGCATGACCCGATATGAGGATTGTGCTCACGGTCACTTTGTCCGCCACCATGGAATCCATCAACTCCCTGCTTGGAGGGCCAGGGTCTCCATCACTGAAGAGGATCATGTGCTTGATTTGTGCCGAAGATTGCTGCAGGCCTTCATAGCCCATACTCATGATTTGCTGAAAGCTGGGTAGGTCACCTTGATTCATCCCCATGATCTGACGTCCCAAGGATTCCTTATCCTTCACGGGCTGGAGCTCGAAGAGCCACCGCTCGCTTCCATCCCATAGAACGATTCCTAGTTCATCCTGAGCTGACATGGCTTGCATCACCCCTGTGGCAACCTGACGGGCGATTTGATTGCCATTGTTAAATTCCATGCCGTGCATGACCATCACCAAGGCACCATTGGGAAGGACCTTTTGGCTGCTGAGCTCCATTTCCAGCGGCAAGGTATCTTCCAAGGGCGTGCCCCTGTAGCCACCGGCAGCAAAGGCCTGATCACCTCCTATACAAATCAACCCGACGCCAAAGTCCCGGACTGCACTTTGAAGCAGTTTCATCTGATTAATGCTTAATTCGCCCGCAGCCACATTGCTTAGAATGATGGCATCAAAGCTTTGCATTTCCGGAAGCTGTTGAGGCAAGGCGTTGGGAAGTCTTTGGGTGACTGCCAATTGGGAGCCCCTTAGAGCTTGCATGAGTTTCTGATCCGCTTTGGGATCGTTGGAGAGCAGCAGCACACGGGGGTCCCCCTCGACGGTGACAAATCCAAATGCTCGATTGTTTTGAGCGATGGCGTCCTGATCTGCCAAGAGCTGCACCTCATAGGTGTAAAAGCCAGAGTCTGGGATTTGTTGATTCAGCGTGAAGAGATTTTTTCCTGCCTCAAGTTGAATGACATCCTCACCAATAATCTCATCATTGACAAAGACGCGCAGGATGCCCGATTGAGCCTGGTCTGACTGGGCAAAAACATTGACTTCGAAGAGAGAGCCTTCCTTCACGTTAGAGGGCAGCCCAAGGCGTTGAATGGATGCATCACCTTCGGTTCGGGAGCCCAAGGGAAAGACATCCATCGAAACGTCCAGATTGAGGGAAGAGCGCATCGCCGCCAGAGCGTCTCCCAGGTTTTCATTCCCGTCTGAAAGCAGGATCAGTCTCTTCTGACCTGTTTCAGGAAAAGTTGCTGTGCCAAGGCGTATAGCTGCTTCAAGATCGCTGCGAGAGGCATCAATGACCGATTGAACCTGGGGCAGTGCATTTTGCTCTAGCACGCGCAGCTCGATGGCTGCATCCGAACCAAACACGACGACTCCGGCACGATCCCCATTTTGCATTCTTTTGAGGGTTCTTTGGACGTAGGCCAGGCTTTGTTGTTTTTGGGCTGGCGAAAGGCTCTCAGAGCGATCGAGTAGGTAGACTACATTCATCCCTTCCACCGGTCGTAGCCATTGCATACCAGCCAGAGCCAACAGCACAAGTAGGGTGACTATCAGTCGAATAGCGAGGATGGTTCCACGTTTCCAACGAGCCATGGGGATGCCTGATTTGATGGACCATAGAATAATCCAGGGAAGGGCGATAAGGCTCCCCAACAACCACATCGGATGAGTCCACTGAAACGGCATCGCAATCAGGGGGAGGTGGTTGAGGGTTTCCGAATCCACTTCTGAACTCGATGATTGGCCGCATCGGCCACATAAAGGCTTCCTGTCGAGTCCAGAGCGATGGACCAAGGATTACTCAGCTTCCCAACCGCTGATCCCGGTCCTCCAAGGATCTCGAGGGTCTTGCCTTGATCATTCAAGACCTGTATCCGGCTGTTACCAAATTCACACACATAGAGGTGGTTTTGGTGATCCCATACCAGGTCGTAGGGATAACTCATGCTTCCGGGGTCAGATCCGGGTTCGCCAAAGGCCTTCAGCCATGTTCCTGTGGGGTCGAACACCTGAATACGATGATTGCATGAGTCAGCGATATAAAGGTTGCCTGCCTTATCACAGGTCACACCTTCGGGGCGATTGAAGTGCCCCACTTCGCTTCCTTGACTGCCGATGGCGAAGAGGAAATTCATGGCAGGTTCCTGGAAAACTTGTAGGCGTTCGGCACCTTGATATTCGCTGATGATCAGGTGCCCGTTGAGCCCAGTGGCAACCGATCTAGGAAGGGTCAATAAGCCCTCGCTCGTTCCGTAGTTTCCCCACTGCTTGACCAGGATGCCATCTGAAGTGAAATGATTGACTCGGCTGTAATGGGGTTCAATGACAATGATGTTGCCCTGTGAGTCGATACCCATGCCCTTGGGTTTGCCTCGCTCCAGCTCAGGCATTTGCCATTGAAGCACGAATGTTCCTTCCGCATCGAATTTCTGTACCCTGCCGGTCATGTCGACCACATAGAGATTATCCGAGCCATCAACGGTTAGCGATCGAGGCTTGATGAAATAGCCGGGACTCCTCCCCTGGGAACCGATGACCAGGACTTCTTCAAAGAGAGAACTTTCGGGTAGACTTTCGTTGGGATGTGAAGGTTGGCAACCCGATATAATCAAGGTGCCGCCCGCCACGATCAGGCCGTTTAGGAAGGGCTTGAGTTTTGCCTGTTGGGTCGCGCCTTTGACCCAGGACCCAATGCCAAAGCAGACCAACGGAAGGGTAGCCAGGCCGATCTGGATCAAAAGCAGGCCATCCACCTGGCTGGTGTGCCCATAATGCAGGAGGTTGAAAATCCTCAAAGAAAGGGTTTCGCTTCCTGGAGGGATGAGGAAGAGCAGGGTTTCAGCGTCCCAAAGGCACAAAAGATAGGTGCCATACCATGCAAGGCCCAGGATCCATCCTGTCTGCGGCAGGAATGCATGCCTGATACGTTGTATCCCATTGAACCTGTCCAATCGCGCAAGATCGCCAAGTGCTGGATCCAAAGCCTGCTGAGCAAGTCTTGATCCAGCCCACCCAAGGACGCCATAGCGGAGGGCCATGGCGATAAGGCAAATCGGT
>Ga0181576_10000374_pt1 | contig 32272 bp, 22 predicted proteins | sample 101ome_22_FD_132464 | JGI IMG/M metagenome (GOLD analysis project Ga0181576, IMG submission 132464) | Coastal salt marsh microbial communities from the Groves Creek Marsh, Skidaway Island, Georgia - 101412BT metaG (megahit assembly) | ecosystem: Environmental > Aquatic > Marine > Intertidal... | reverse complement strand
GGCGGGCGGGGGGCGGGGGGGTGGGGGGGGGGGGGAGGGGAGGGGGGGGGGGGGCGTCGCCTGGCTGGCAGGCGGCGGTGTCAGCGGTGCCCCCCTCCTTGTGGCTGCCCCTCTCCTTGTGGCCGGTCGACGCGCCTGATGACGTGAGCATCGCCGATGCAGCGGCCTCGATGCGAGGTAGAAATTCCGCCTCCATCGCTCGAGCCCGCCCCGAGGCCGCCCGGAGGCCGACAAGAGCCGAGAGAGAACGTTCCCCGAACGCCGCCGCCGGTTTTGCGTTTCCGCCAAGGAACGAGAGGAGCTCTCCGTCCTGGAACGCGCTGCCCCGGCGACGAGAGCCGTGTCGACGGGTGCGCACTCTCTGGCCATAACGACTTGGGGCGGGGAAGGACAGCCACCTTTCGGTCCGCAGCAGGAGGTGTGAGTTACGCAGTGCTCCTCCGCCGACCGCGAGCCCCCAGCCGGTCAGACGGCCCCTCTTGCCCTCGTGGTAGGCCGGCGGCGGATTATCCGCCCTTACTCGCGCGAGGGTGCCCCTCCGGACTCGCCGAGTCTGCAGCAGCGGTCAAGTATCTGTCGCCGCCACGTTGGAAGGAAAATGTCGTCTTTCATTTTAACGGCTCGGAAAGACTTGCAGATGGCGAGAGAGTGAGGTCGGGAACGCGGTAGGGTGCGTGACCTCTCCGGTTTAACCAATCACGCCGCATCCACCCATCACCTATTGCTGACTGGGCCGCATGGCAGACGACAGCGATAGCACCCCCCCTGATCCCCCCTCGACGATCCCCCTCTCCTTCCACCCCCCTTCTCGTCTCCACACAGACGTCGACAGCGACTCCGTCGCCTGACGATGACGACGGACGAGCGGAGTCGTCGTCGGAGTCGGGGTCCGAGGACGAGCAGGATGACGATGACTTGGATCGTGCGAGCTCCGGGGCCGACGCCGGGACGTCCGCTGCATCGACGTCGTCGTCACCCCCACCGCCGCGGGGCCGCGTCCGCGGGGCTCTGCACGCTGTGAAAGGCATCGTGCCTCGCGCAGCCCTGACGTCTCTTCACGTCCTTGACGCCGGCGTGGCGGGCGTGGCGGGGGCGGCGGCGGCGGTGGCGGCCAAGACGGCGCTCCTGCACGTGCTCAGGGAGCGCCTCCCTACCGCCGCCTGGGTAAGCCTCCAGGCGGCGTCCTTAGCGGCCATCATTCCTGCCGCGGGCGACCGGCTCGGCCCTGTTCAGGCCGGACTGCGGTCTCTTCGCCTGCCGCTGGTTCTGCTTATGGTGACCGACCGTGCCCGGTCGGCACGGCGGTGGGGGAGGCGCGGCGATAGGGACAGAGACGGAGATGGCGGTACCCCTCGCAACGGGTCGAGCCGCGAGGCCGCTGCGTCGAGGGCCGAGGCCGACCTCATCGACGACCCGGTCCTCGGCCTGAAGATGTGCAGTCTCGTTCAGGCCTTCCGCCCGGCGCTGCAGTGGCTCAAGCGACGCCTGGCCGACGACGGCGTTGTGCTCCCAGTGGATCGCTTCGATGCGAGCGACGCTGAGCTCGCCCGTTTCCTCGTGGCTTGCGGCCTGCTGGACCTGCCTCGTGAGGAGGCCGCGCGGGACAGCTCCGGCCTCGACGGGGTCGTCAACGCCGCCGCGGCGCGCGTCGTCCATGCCGTTGAGTGGCGGTCTTCCTATCCCTTCATGCCACGCGCCGAGCGGCGCCGGTGGAAGCGCTACGCGCGCTACCACCGCCGAGACGCTCATCGGCGCCCCGTGTTGTACGTGGACCTCGACGTGGCATTTTCCGAATTACCCAACCACGACACTCCCCTACTGGTGCGTGCTGTCGTCACCCAGATGGAGGTCGGCTGCAACCAGCGACTGTCCAACGCCCCGGGCGACCCCGAGCGCTTTTGCGTCGTCGTCAAATGCTGCGAGGCCTCGCTGCTCAAGGTCAATCGTCTCATCGCAGTACTGCGACCCACTACGAGCATCATGCAGGCCAACTACCCCGAGCGACTGGGGCAGCTCTTTCTCGTTGGCATGCCAGGTGTTCTGGGCGCGGTTGTGGGTGTCGTCCGGCGCGTCCTGCCCGAGCGGACTCGCGAGAAGCTCCTCGTGGTCAACCAGTTTGACCCACGCCTGCCCGCCGTGCCCTCGACCGAGGAGGACCCGAGCTCGACGATCGCCGAGTCTCTCGTCGGCGGCGCCCGCGGAGAGAGGGGGGGGCTGGTCCGGCAGAGCGCCGTCCAGGAAGGCGCACCGCGGCTGGGGACAGCCGGGGTGGGGCAATCGGGCCGGCACCCGCGGCCGACGCGCGCCGCGACCTTCTCCGGACCTCAGGTGCACGTCGCGCAGCAGCAGAGCAACTCCCCGACGGTCCAACGGCGCCTCGACTTCGATCGACCCAGTGGGGCGAGCGCGGCGCGGGGCTGGTCCTCTCTCGCGGAGGACCTAGCCGACGCCCGCAGCGCCGTCTCAAACAGTGACGTCGACGACAGCGACGTGGGCGGCGGCGCGACAGACCTCTCGGCCTGGAAAGACGCGGCTGTAGACATCGGACGCATTGGGGTCGCGGCGGCTGCGGTGGGAAGTGCCGCCTGGTCTTGGCTGGCGAGCCCGTAGTTGTGACGGTCGTTAGACAAGGTGCACAGCGCTGGCGTTCGAGGCCACGGCTGACACTCCTCCCTCTCCCCCCTGTCTGGCCTGCTGTCGCCCCCCCCCCCCTTTCGCGAAGCCTGACCCTCTGTGGCCGCAGCCCGGAGGCCCGAGAGGAGGAGGACGGGCGCGATGGATGTGCCGAGCACGTCCCGGCCGTTCTTCGGCGCCCTGACGTACTTTCTGGCCGAGAGGAACCCGCACCACGTTGCCACGGCGACCGCTCAGGCGAGGAGATGCGGCTTACAAACGAATGAATGGAGCGCTGGGTGCTGAAAGGAGCGGCGGGCGTCGAGTGACGGGCCACGTTTCACGCGCCGTGGCTGGCAGCGCTGTCGCCTGTACAAGCGCTCCGTCCTCCGTCCTCCGTTTCGGGGGCGCCTTTCACTTGAGGTGACGCTACTTCGTCTTTCTTACCCCCCGCTCTACCCCGCGCCCTATCCCCCCCTTCCCTGCCCTTCGCCCCCCGCAGCTCTTGAAGCGGTTCCGTAACGACCCTGCGCTCCGCTTGTTGCAATGCGTGTCGGCCGTCGTCGAAGGCCGGCACCAGGAAGCTTTAAATGGCCTGCGGGTGCTGGAGCAGGATCCTCTGGTCGGACCCGGGGCCATCGCCGGGATGGTGGGGGCGCTGCGAGCAGCGAAGAGCCAGGCGCTTGACAGTGCTGGCCTCACACTGCCAACAGCGACGGACGAGGCCGGCCTACGCACGCTGGAAGAGAACTTGTCGACCCTCGAAGGCTCGGCGTCGGACGAGGCCAAGGTCGAGCTGGCGCGGGTGCTGTGGCTTCTCGGTGAGCCCGTGCGGGCCCGTGCCCTCCTCGAGGATGTCACGCTGCTCGACTCGACCAACCTGCCCGCGCAGTCTTTGCTCGGCTGGCTTGTCCTGGCCGAGATGGAGGACAAGCAGGAGGAGGATCGACTCGACGACGAGGACCCATCGGCCGTGGCGATGCGCGCGCTCGAGACAGCGCTGCGCTTATCAGGCCAGGACCTCGACACCGAGGCCGGCCTTGGCATGGCCCGGCTTCTGCGCCATCTTGGGCGAGCGCAGGACGCCCTGGACCTCATAGCCCAGCTCGTCGAGACCCATCCCTGGCTCGTGCCATGCGAGATCGAGCGGGCCAAGACGCTGCTGACTGAGGGCAGCTGGGACGAGGCGGCCGAGGCCGCCCGCCGCGCCCTTGTCGTCGACGCCCACAACGCTGAGGCGTGTCTTGTCCTTGCCCTCCATGCTGCGGCCAAGCTCGGACAGACGCACGCCGCGGCGGCTCACCTGCGTGACCTAGACGCGTCTCTCGCGGTGGCCGAGCCCTGCCACTGGCGGCTGATGGCCAGAGCCGCGGTGGCCTTCTCCGGCATGGCGTCTCACGACGGGGACCTCCTCGCTGCGGCAACATCCCTCGCGCAGAGGGCCCACGGTGTTGCCCCCAAAAAGGCCGAAGTCTGCGCCGCCCTGGGCATCTGCCTTGCGCGGGCGGGGCAGGTACAGCGCGCCCAGACGCTGCTCAACCAGGCGTCCGAGCTCGACGGCGCCCAGCCACGTCCGGCGCTCTGGAGCATCTGGTGCCTTGTCCTCGACGGCCGCATTGAGGAGGCTGGACTTAAGGTCGACGCCCTCGTCGAGGGCTACCAGAGCTTCGCCGACGATGACGCCGACCTGATGGCTGTGGCGGGGACAGCGGACGAGGTGCGCATTCCCCGCTTCGAGGGCCTCTCCCACGGGGACCAGGCACTCCTCCTCTACCTCAAGGCCGTTGTCCTCTGGATGACCCCCACGACGGCGATGGACGGCCCCTCGGACGCTCGCGTGCTCCCCTGGCTCGACCGCGCCGTCGAGGCCGTGGGCCTGGCATGCCGCGATGGAGCCGTCTCTCTGGAGCTTCTTGGGTCAATTGATGTATCCCTCGGCCTAGACATCGCCCTCCTCACGCTCCAGCACGTCGGCGGTGAGCCACGTCGCAAGACGGAGGCGCCCCCCCCCGTGGTCAGCGCCATCGTCCAGCATCTGCACCGGCTCCAGCGCGTCTTCCCCGGCCACCCGGGCCTTGCCGCCGCGTCGGGCGTCTGCATGCTCCTGGTCGGCAACATCGAGGGTGCGCTTCGGCGCGAGATGCAGGTGCTCCAGGACTTCCCGGGTCTCGCAGAGGCCTACCTGGTCGTGGCTCGCGCCCACGTTGAGCTGGATAATCCTTCGGCGGCCATGCGTGCCCTCGAGACAGGCGTGACTCACTGCCACAAGATCCAGTCGGCGGCGCGGTACCATGTCATCATGGCCCGCATTGCCCTCGCCCAGGCCGAGCCTGCCCAGGCTATCAAGCACCTCCAGCAGGCCGACCGTGCCTCGGGTGCCCGGGGCCGGACTGTGCCCCGCGTGCTCTTCTCCAAGGATGCCCTGTCCGTCACAGTCAACGACCGCGCCAGCATCATGCTCCTTGAGGCCGACGCCTGGACGGCCCTCGGTCGCCAGGGCGACGCCCACAAGTCGATGCAGCGCGCCATGCGGGAGCTCGCTGGCACCCCCGAGGAGGCTCGCATCGCCCTAGCCGCCACCGAGCTCCGCATGCAGCAGGGCGACGTATCTGGCGCCATCAAGGAGATGGAGGAGATCAAGCCGGGTTCACCCCTCTATGTGCAGGCTCGCACGACGCTCGCACGCATCTACCTCGAGCGCCGCCGGGACCGGGCGGCCTACATTCAGTGCTTTCAGGACATCGTGGACCAGACACGGGACAAGGCCAGCTATGTCGCGATGGGCGAGGCCTTGATGGCCATCCAGGAGCCGCTACTTGCCGTCCCAGCATTCAAGGAGGCCCTTAGCCGCGACCCCCGTGACGCCGCCCTGGCCATGCGGACAGGGTCAGCTCTCATTTCTACACACGACTTTCATAGCGCCGTCGATTATTTTGAAAAGGCCATCAACGCCAACCCGGAAAACGTCGAACTCAAGCTTGAGCTTGGCGACCTTCTCACGCGCATCGGCAGCACAAAGCGTGCCGGCGAGATCCTCGGTGAAGTCCGTGACAGGGCCCCGATCACGGTTGAGGGCCTCCAGGCTCGCGTCCGCGCTGAGCGCCTCCTAGCCGACGTCGAAAAGGCAGCGGGACGCCAGGGCGCCTTCATCATTGGGCTCGCACAGGCCCTCTCGTCGGAGGAGGCTGTACTTGATGCCCTTCGCGGGGAACACCCCGAGCTTATCGCCGCCGAGAGCGAGCGGGCTGCTGACCTGGGGTTCGCCCTCGCTGAGGCCCATCTCGAGGCAGGCAACCGGTCCGAGGCGAAGGACGTCCTGGTGCGCGCGGTGCGCCGTCAGCCCGGTCACGCACCGGCGGGTCTAGCCCTCGCGCGCATGCACCTCGCCGCTGGCGACGTCACGGCGTGCCAGTCCATCTGCGACGGCATGCTGAGGGTAAACGCCGACAACGACGGCGCCTCCATTCTCCTTGCCGAGGTCGCAACAATGCAGGGCGACGTCGAGCCCGCCGTTGGGCGCCTTGAGGTCATCTTGGGGAGCAAGCCCAACAAGTTTGAGGCCCTTGTCAAGCTAGTTCGGGTACTACAGCGCACAGGCCGCCTCGACCGGTGCAAGACCGTCCTTGCCGATGCCAGGCGGTCGTGCCTCCGCCACACCCAACTCGCAGGCTTCCACGTTGCTGAGGGCCTCTTCTACAAGGTCTCCGGGCGCGCCGACTTGGCCCTCCGGTCCCTTAATCTGGCCCGCGGCGACGCGGTGTGGGGCACGGAGGCCGCCTGCCTCATGGCTGAAGTCTACCTCGACCCCAACGCCGAGGCGCTATGGGCTGCCGCGGGCGACGACGAGGACGGCTTCCCCGACGCGTTTGGCGCTGCTGTCACGGCTCCAGAGAACCTCGAGGCCGCCGCGTCCGTGCTGGCCACGTCGCCATGCATCTCGGCCGCCCCTCCACTGCGGCAGCGAGTCCTAGAAATCTATGTAAAGATGGCCTCGGGCCGCCACGAGGACGCCGAGGCGGCCCTGGCCATCCTCCTCGACATTGCTGGGCGCGACCGTGAACATGTCCCGACACTCATGGCGATGGCGACGGCATTTCTTTTCCTCCGTCAAAAGGCCAAGGCGAGAAATCAGCTCAAGCGCATCTCCAAGCTTCCCTACACGCCCGAGTACGGAGACGAATTCGAGCGCGCTTGGCTGAGTCTCGCGTCAATGTATGTCAAGGGCGGCAAGTTTGACCTTGCCCAGGACCTATGCCGCAAGTGCCTGAAGTATAACCAGAGCTGCGGACCCGCCTGGGAGATCATGGGGCAGATGCTCGAACGCGAGGGCGCCTACAAAGACGCTGCGGAGCACTATTCCAAGACATGGGAGCTTATGCACCAGACGGCGCCCGCGGGATTTCGGCTCGCCTTCAACCACTTGAAGGCCGAGCAGTATGTGGAGGCCATGCAGGTGGCCTACCAGGTCCTCGACCTCTTTCCTGACTACGACGCCATCAGAACCGACGTGCTGGAGGAGGCCTGGGCGCGGGTGCGGCCGTGAGGAGGACGATGGACAGCGATGCAACAGAGCCAAACTTGCCGCACTGTCCCCGCCGAACTTATCACGGTGGCGTCAAGAGCGCATGCCCAACCCGCGCGGCGTCGACGCAGGAGGGCACGTCGTGGACGCGCAGGATCTCGACCCCGCCGCCCACGAGCGCGGCGACCGAGGCTGCCGTGGCGGCATCGCGGTCGGCTGGAACAGTGTGCCCCGTAAGCACGCCCAGAAATCCCTTGCGCGACGGCCCCACGAGAAGCGGAGCGCCGCGCAGCGTTCCCGTGGGCAGGGCCGCCCGAACCTCTGGGCAAGCGCGCGACAAAGCGATACTACTTCCCGGCGTCTTCGCGAAACCGAGCCCCGGATCAAGGATGACGCGCCAGGGCTCGATCCCTGCCGCGACGGCGGCATCTGCCTGGATGGCGAGTTCCCCTGCCACCTCGGCGACGAGCCCGCCCGGGGAGTAGCTGGCGAGGCTGGTCATGGTCTTTGGGTTGCCACGCATATGCATTAGAACGTAGGGGACGCCGAGACGGGCAACCATGGCGTGCATTCCCCCCTCGGGGCAGAGGGAGCCGCCCGAGACGTCGTTGACAATGCCGGCCCCGGCGGCGATGGCGGCCTCAGCGACGCGAGAGTCAAACGTGTCGACGCTGATGGGAACCATGGCGAGGTCTGGGCAGGCGCGTAGCGCACGCACTACGGGGACGACGCGGGCGGCCTCGACGGCTGAGGGCACGGGGTCGGCCCCAGGCCGGGTGCTCTGCCCGCCGACGTCGACGACGGCGGCGCCCGCGGCAACCATGCGACGAGCAGCCTCAACGGCGGCGGTCGCCACGGCCGCCAACGACGACACATGCATGTCCTCGCCGATGCGGGGGCTCATCGCCCCAAGAACGCCGCCGTCGCTGAAGCTGTCGGGCGTGGCGTTGAGGATGCCCATGACGTGGGGACGCCTCTCCCAGCACACGAGCCCTCCCGTCACGCCGGGGACGGGCATGACGCGCCACACGTCGCGTGAAAAGGCCGCCTCGCCTGTGCTGCCCCACTCACCGGCGGGGCCCGAGTCAACTACAGCAGGACCAACTGCTGGATAGACTGACTGCTCGACACGTCCTGAGCCCCCGCCTCCTTCGTTGGCGGCGACGCGGTCGCGCAGAAAGGCGTCGGGGTCGTTGCGCGCCGCGGCAGCCCGGGCACGGGCCCCGCGGGCGCGACGTGTGTCCCAGAGACGCCCCGCCGCCCCAACCTGCCGCAGCAGAGCCGCGCGGAATCCGACCTGGCCCTCGCCGTCGTCGCGGGCGTCGCGCAGGTCGGCCACAGGGGCGACCACGAAGTCGCGGCCTCGCCAACGCGGGTGAGGGACGGCGAGGGGGCGGCCCTCGGCGTCGCGGAGCCTGAGCGGCGGCGACGTGAAGCTGCCGGCGCCGTTGAAGAAGATAATGTCGATGTCCATGACGCGCGGCCCCCACCGCACGCCTCCCGTCTCACGGCCCATGCGCCGCTCGACACGCTTGACCCGCCGGAGGAGCTCGGCGGGGCCGGCGTCGGTTGAGACGAGGACGGCGGCGTTTAGGAAACGGCTTTGCGTCACCCCGGGGCTAACGGGTGTTGTCGAGTACAGACCGCTATGGCGTTCCGTCACCACGCCCTCGCTCTCGAGCATCGCCACCGCCTCGCGCACGTTGTTGACGAGACTGCCGACATTGGTTCCGAGGGCGAGTACGGCATGGTTTGCAGGGGTCGGCGACCGACCAGGGCCGAAGCCGACCGTGGCTGAGGTGGAGGTGGACACAGTCGCAATCAATCGTTCTCTGCGTGTCTCGAGGAAGTTAGGGGATAATTGGAAAGTCTAATTTTGGCCGCAGGACGAGCGACCTCCCGAGAGAGTTCCCGAGACGAGAAAATCTCGCCCGCAGCTCTTAGTCGTCCGGCTCGTCGCCGCCGGCCCTGCAGTTGCCGACTCGACAGCATCACGGAGTGATGACGACAGGAGCCGTCGCGCCACGAGGCGCGCAGTCTTTCGCGACATCGTCATGTTACCCGACTACTGTCGGAGCCCGAGCAGGACTCAAAGAGGTCCCTGAAGCGTTTGCCTCGGCCGCCCCCTCTCTCCGTCCTGGATCAAAATCCCCGACACCATCCTAGATCACTTCATCGGTCCAACTCCCGGGTCTCCCCTCCGACGATGTCGGAGGTCTCCAAGGTTACTGATCTTCGCCCCTACCACACGGATGGGTTCGACCTCACCGTTAAGGCGGGCGACAACAGGGGCGGCGCGGGGAAGGATGGGCGAAGTGCGACCGGAAGAGGGTGACGAGCTTCGGGGAGAGACCCGATCCCGCCGGCGCCCGACCACGGCGGAGGCGATGCGCCGTGGTCTGGGATCCGGTCGGGGAGCGGGCGGGGCGCCGGGACGGCCGGACGTTGGGCGGCTGGTGGAGCTGCGCCCCCTTTTACCGCCCGCTCTCCGCGCGGAGCCATCTCCTCGAATCTGTCAGCGTGCGACAATCAATGCGTTTCGGTGGCGTCGTGGTTTCGCCGCCGCGGCGCCACCGACGAGGCCGCGGCCCATTGGCTGCTCTCCACGACGCCGATTCGGAGGGGCCCTTGTGTGCCCATGATCGGACACGGCGACGCTCCCGCCCCACTGGGGGATCGGCGCCCCGGCACTTCTGCCCACCGACCCGCGGGGTGTGATGGCGCTCTCACGGGCCGATATGGCTGCCCTCGGGCCCCGCCATGAGCCGCTGGAACGGCGACCGGTGGGGCGACGGCCATGCTGAGCTTGGGGTCGGCAGCCTTACCCTCGCAGCGGCAGAGTCGGCGGTCGCCGCCACCGGCGTGCGCGCAGGCAACGCGGTCTTCTCGACCCTGCAGTCCGCGGGGGGGCGCCCCCGCCAACGGACTCAGACCCCCGCGTGCCGACTTGTCGCCCCGGATCATGAAGGCCCTGTCGCTGCAGAGAAGACCGCCAGGGGGGTCTCAGCGCCCCCCCCGGCGGCGGCGGCAGTGGCGCCCCCTCGAATGTCGGCGCCTGCAGCGCCTGTCCCCCCCCGCGCCGTCACGGCCATCACCCCCCGCAGATCCGTGCGGTTGCAAAATCGCCCCTCCTGGGATCCCCGTGACCCCCGCGACACTCCCGCCACCCCTTTCGTCCGCCCCCTCCCCATTCCAGGTGGAGTCGTGCCAGGTCGTGCTGCAGAAGCCGCGGACGGCAACCCAGGGGGCCCTCAAGGTCGGAGAGGCCACCGTGGGTGACGCGTCGGGCGTCGTCTTTCTCTCAGTGCGTGGATCACAGTTTGATGTGGTGCAGCCCGGCAAGGTGATCCAGCTCACGGGCGCCAAGGTCGAGCTCTTCAAGGGCACCATGCGCCTCACTGTCGACGCACGCAAGGGAGGGGCCGTTGCCGACGTCACTGACGACCATGGTGACTTCCCGACGCCCAACGCTGACGTCCACATGTCGCGGATCGAGTTCGACTCCTTCGTGGTCGGGCCCAAGGACCCCGAGCCGGCCAATCCCGCCGAGGTCGAGGCTGAGGGGGGGGGGGGGTTGGGGGAGCCTGGGCCCACGGCAGCTTGGGCTGGGGGGGTTTTAAGGTGGTGGGTTTTAAGGTGGACGGGGGAGGTGGGCGGGGTGGCAGACGGTAGAGATCAGACAAGAACAGAGCAGTTCGGACGTTTCAAAGGTGGAGCACCGCTACCGGTCTTGTCTGCCTCCTCCGGGCCCGTCCACCTCCTCCTGGTCATCCATCGTCATCCCCCACGCACCCGCCGGCCCTACTCAGTACGAGTCTTCCACCGAGTCCGGGCGACCCAGGTGGTACATTAACGTGTTCACGATAAGAACCTGCGGGGGTGTTGAGGGAGTGGGTGGGGTGGAGGCAGTGGCAGTGGCTGGGAAGAGTTAGCAGCGGCAGCGATAGCGGCGCTGGCAGCTCCACCAGCACCAGCACCGGCGCTTTCACCGACGCTAGCACCCCGGAGGTGTTCTGGGGCATCGAGAGAATCGGCAGCGGGAGCGGCGGGCGTACCCTGCGGGCGACAACATACGTGAAAACGTGCGCGTCTCCTCACTCGCATTCATGTTGTCCGACAGGGCCTCTCCCTGATAGGTAACGAAGAAAGTGTCATCGACGAGATCCCCGATTGTGTCAACCTCTGCGGCCACCACGTTGACTGAGAGGTCCTTGAGGATGCCCACAATGCCCGTCAGAACGCCGGCCCTGTCCGCCGTGCGCACGCGGAGGACCGAGCGTGACCCCGTTGCGTGGGGCGTGATGGTGACGGACGTCTTGGGGGACGAGATCGACTGTCTCTGGGACGAGCTGGCAGGGACCGGGGTTGGGCCCGAGCCTGGGGCAAAGTCCTCCTCGAAGGAGGAGCCCTCCTTGAGGATGCCGCGCACGACGGCCGCCCGGATCTCCTCCAGCCGTGATGCCTTGTTGATCTTCTCGCTACCCTCGCGCTCCGTGATGTAGAAGACGTAGTCCTGCAGGTGCGCGTGGGAGAAACAAAGAGGTAGAGGGTGAGACTATGGAGCAAGTGACGCTCCAGTCGCGCTCTACGGCCTCAGAGGCGCGCTCAGCGCCTGTCGAGGTCGCCCAGCAAGCCCGTCGGCCAGTGACGCTGCCCCGACGAGGTGGCTCTCGGCAGGCCCCGACCGACAGCAGAGGCGGTGCGCCAGCACTCGACGATCTTTACGGCGTCGCCCATCCACTTAAGCCGTCGAGCTGCGCGCTCGGCGCCCGACTGCCTCGGCCCAACCTCGGCCCCGCTGATCCCTCGCCTGCGTCTCGGTCCAAACGGACGCCTTGACTACGTTGAGCCCGAGCTTCTTGATCGAGCTCGTCATCTCGCCGAGATCCCCGAGATCGCTGGGCGTCTTAATGCGCAGGACCGTGGCGAAAGGGTCGGCGAAATTATCCATCTGCACCTTGACGTCGGCAGAGCGAACAACGAGGCTGGCGCCGCGGCGCTGATGGACTGTGGTAACTCCCGAGCTCATGAGAGGCGGACTGCAGTCAAAAAAGTGACGAAAGGGACAAAGACTTCAATGACTCGCGATGGAGCCGAACAAGACAGGAGGGGGAAGGTGGAATTGAGCGGGAGGGCGGCACGAGGCCACATCATCGACGAGAATTCAGGCCTGCGGTCTCCCCGCGGAGTGGCGCACGGCCCTGGGGAAGGATGCGACCCGGCCGATCACTCAAGCGTCACCGCGCCGCAAAAAACTCGCCGTGTCGCGAGAACGGTCCGAGTTCCGCAACCGCGGCTCGATGCGGCCCGTGCGGGGCCCGCACAGGGTCGAGCCGGCCCGATTAGGGTAGATAGAGATCCCACCATCGTCTACTGGATTTCTGCAGGCGGGGACTTCGGGGGTCTTGAAAGTGCCAGCCTGCACTCTCCGCGCAAGCAAGTCGCAAGCCCGTCGGGACGAGGGGGTGATTCGACCCATCGGCCGCAAACGCCGCCCCCCTCACTGCTGGTAGCCCTGGTAGCCCCCCTGCTGGTTCTGATGGGCCTGGTGCTGAGCCATCTGCTGCTGGTAGGCCTGCGGGGGAAGGATGAGAGGAGTGGGCGTCAGAGCAGTCGGGGACGCGCATCCGGGCAGCTGTACGGAGCTCCGCGGTCCTGTCACCAGATCTCTATGCTCGCCTGGACCTGGGCCTGGTGAGCCGCGAGCTGCTGGGCGTGGGCGGCGGCCTGCTGCTGGGCGTGGTAGGCTGCGTACTGCTGCTGCTGGGCGACCAGCTGCAGGGGGGGAAGGGAAGGGTGGGGGAGACGTGGGATAAGGTGGTCGAGGAAGGCCCCAGGACGCCACTGTGAAGGAAGGCGGGGGCGAGGGCGAGGATGCAGGAGGACACGGATGTGTCGCGTGGAGCAGAGGGCCCCGGCCTGAGCGGCCCTCCCGGCAAGAAGCGCGCAATCCGCCACAAGTCCCGCTCTGTCACACCCCTCGACCCACTGCGGCCCACCCCACCCCTCGCGGACGTCTGACTCGCATTAGGGTCCATACCGTAGTGCTGCTGCTGGGCGTAGTAGGCCTGCTGAGCCGCGAGGTCCTCAGCACTGATCACCTCGGGCTCCGGCACACAATTGACAACGCCGCGTTCGCCCTCGGGTTCCATGCGGTACGTCTGGATGTCGCCCCGGGTGAGGTCGTCCTCGAGCTGAAAGACGGCCCCGATCCTATCCGTCATCTCGATCGACGACTCCTCCTGGTCGGCAAACCCCCCCTCGGGGAAGGCGTCATACAGGAGACGGTAAATTTTGCGCCCGTCATTCGTCACCTGCACGTCCTTGACAGTGGCGCCCCACCAGACCGTCTGCTCCGTCTCTCCGGGACGCTCATCGTCCGCGAGATCGTACTTGACCTGGATCCTGTCCCCGTGGCCGAGCTCGCCCGTGGCAGACATTGTGGCGTCGGCAGCCTCGGGCGCCCAGTGGCGCGTACAGGCCAGGCGCGGGAAGGAAGACGAGAACGACTCGAGGTCCTCTGCACGCACCTGGGGGGGCGACGGACGGTAGAGGAGAGAGGGGGGGTAAGGGAAGGGGAGAGTTGGGAGGAGCCCACCCCCTTGGCGGCCGCCGCCGCCGGGGCGCATTTTCGAAGCGCGCTTTAAGTCCCAGGCCCGGTGGCCCTGCCCTCTGGGGGAGTGAACGGCGACAACGCCGACGGGTGGAGATCGAACAAGACTCTGGGCCGCCTCAGGCGTCGCGCAGACGAAGGAGGAGAGGAGGGAGCGGGGAACCAGCAGGGCGCGGCGCAGGCGGGCGTTTTTGCCGTGACCCTCCCCAGCGGCCTCGCGGCTCGAGAACTTCGTCCGAGTCTGCTTCCGGAGGACAAAGAAGACAAATTTCTCCCACAAAGGGTGGAAAGAAATGCGCACCCACGCCAGAGTTGACCGCAAGTGGGACCGAAATGAAAACAATTCCTTCCCGTGTTCCGCCGGCGAGCCCCGGCCGCGACCGTCGCATCGCAGCTTGAGCGATCGATACGTCCTCTCCCGTCCCCCCGGAGACGAAGGAGTCAGTAAGGACGCGTGTGGCGCGACCGGAAAAAGTTGGTGCGTTTTCACGGCTTCCTCGCGCCATCTCGCCTGTCGGTGGTGCGGAGGTGAGGTGGAGGTTTCCGAGTCTTCGGTGCCGAGGTCCGGTCGGCCTCCCTTTTGCCGTTTCCCGCGTCTCGCCGCCTGTTTTCTCACGCGTCGCCTGTTCCCGCGAGAGCGCCGCGCCCATCGTTCCCCCTCCCTTCCCCTCCAGAAAGTGTTTCCCGTGCTCCTAACTATCCAAAGGACCCGATCTCTCGGCTTCCGTCCAGCTCCCGGGCTCACTGAAGGCGCAGCCCTGGCCGGCGCGGCCGGGCCTGCTGACCCGTGGTGGCAGCGACCCTTTGTTTGCTGGCATATAAGCCCTTCACGAGATGGCCGGTCCCATCGAAAATCCATGTACTACCACCCTCACTTCCACCCCCTTCCGTGATTGCTGTCTGTTTCAGCACCGCGGCCCTCTTGCTTTACCAGGCGTGGCGCGCATGCTACGCGCCGTAGGGCGCGGCGCAAACTGGGCGTGGCACCAGCAGCAGCACGGAAGCAACCAGCTCCGTCTCCCCGTCAGCGAAAAGAGCACAGTGGACGAGCTGCTGACACGCGCGGACCGGCCCTTGGCCCTGGTGTGGGTCGACCGCGACAGCCTGAGCTTTGAGGCCCCCGTGGGCGTCCCGGGCCAGCACGTCGTGCTCCGCTTCTCTTTTGTCGTGAGCCGGACGGTGCGCCACTGCTCGTTTCCCTTCCGCAACTTTAGCCAGACCCCGACGACGGGACACCTCGGCGATGCTGACCTGCGTCGGGTGGCGAGCCGCCGAACGGTGGACCCCGCTGACGTCGACGTGGGCTTGGGGGATGCAGCGGGCCCGTCGGGGCGCACGAACTCTGACGCCGGCTCAGACTTGGTGAACGACGATAAGCGTCCATCGCTCTTGGCGTCCGACGCTGCCATCGTCGCGCGGCTGACTGTTCCGTCTCGATCGTGGCCCGCTCTCGTCGCTGCCATCGACGCACTTCTCCCGCGGATGGAGTTTCTCCTAGCCGACCTCGAAAACTGCGGGGGATTTCTCCCCACTGAGACCCTCGCCACCACACGCCTGCTGGCACTCCTCGAAGAGTGGCGCTCTGTCGCCACCTTCACCCACGGCGGATTCCTCATAACGACAAAGGCGAGAGCGAGGGGCGACGTCTTATCAACTATATGGGTGTGGGGAATGTCCTCCTAGCCAGAGCTGCCTGCGTCTGAGCCTTGTCGCTCGTCAATGCACGGTCGCTCGTCAATGCACGGGCAAGTTCTGCAGCCCCCCTCGATATCCTGCCCGCTTTACCACCCCGATCCATCCCCTCCCAGGATGTGGGCCGTGGTACCGTGCAGTCTCTCCTCCTTTTACTCAACCTGTCGAGAGGAGCGCTTGAGCTGCACGACCCCGCCGACGTCATCTACGCCGGAGACCGTGGCGAGCGACTAGGCACAGCCTCTGGGGACCTCCGCTTCGCGCTGAGCGTGGACCAGCCCCCTGAAACCGTGTCGGCGTCGCCGCGTAAAGGGGCGCGCCCGCTCCGGGTGGGCTCTCTGGCTGAGGCACTGGCCGTGGCTGAGGCGGCCCAAGTTTGGGCTGGAGGTCGTGCCGTGCGCCAACGGCTTCACGCGTGGGCAGTAGCACGGTCCCTCGTCCAGCGTGGGGCTCGTCCCATCCCCGAGCTCGTGGCGGGTATTCGGAGCCGTGGTCGCAACGCCGGGGGGCTCATGCGCCCGCTGGGCGCGGTGCGGGCCGCACTTGCCGAAGCATGCCTGATCCCGGCCATGGGCAGCGGGTCCAACCTCGCCTTCCTGTCATCCGAGTGGGTTGAGCGCGGCGTCGTTGAGGCCCTCCTTGGGATCGTCCCGGTCATTTCGCGCATCCGCGCCGGTGTGGGGACGGGCCGGCGAAGACGGCGACGTCTTGCCGACGCATTGGTGGCGGCAACGGCCGAGTGCCTCGTTGCTGTCCTGGGCGGGGCCGACCCCCGCACCGAGGCCGTCGGCCGATTCTGTGCCGGCCTATCAGCCGCCCTTGCCGAGGCAGACGCGGCACGCGTGCCGCCTGCCGCTGACCTTCTCCTTCTCGCCGCGCGAGCCAGCGCCCTGCGTCCCGTGGCCGACAACCCCCGTGCTCGACGCCTCATCGCGCCCCTCCTGCGGGCAGAATCAGCCCTCCTCGCCGTTGGATCTGATGCCCCAGATGACTTTGGGGGAGACTCGTTCGCAGCGCCGTTCCCGCCTCTCCGGGCCGAAGTCGATGACATGAAGTCCGTCGCTGGTGCCGGGCCAGGCACAGTGGCCGATACCCCACGCGTTCAAGATGCAAGCGCAGGATCAAAATCCGGTGGCAATGCTCAGGCTGCTGCCACGCTCCTCCCTCTTCTTACCGTCGACCAGGACCCTGACGACATTGGCGACGACGCTGTTCTTCTCGAGTCTCCCATAGCGACGGCCGGGCTCGGAGGCGACGACAGGCTCCACGCTGTCTCGGCTGATGCCACTGCATCCTCCGAGACTGATGCGGAATCTGCCACTGGTCGGCTCCAAGCGCCTGAGGCTGAGACATCTGCTTTGGGTGTGTGGGGCGATGGGACCATTGGTGACGCACTTTATGGCCTTGACTCGCCGCACATTCCGTCGCCCATGGCCCTCCGAGCGCGATTTTGGAGGGCACGCGACAGCAACAGAGTAATGCGCCCCGTGCCGACCTGGGCCCCGCGCCGACGGGCACCTGCCCCGCCATCCTACGCAACGGCTGAGTTTGACGCTGTTCTCGCAAAGCTCGCTGTCCTCGAATCCCTTGCCGATCTTTGCGCGACGAGCGCAATGTGGAACACTCCCTACGCCAGATCTCGCAGTTCGACGCCCCGGGCTATTGGGGGGGACACCTCTACCTCCTTATGCTTGCCATTCGATGGGGCCACGGCCCAGGATGTCGCTGCTGCCATCCACCGCGAAGTGATCTGCGTGCTCCGGTCCGAGTTGGCCGTTGCGCCCCTATATGGCCTGGAAAAGGACCAGGTAAGACTCCTCCGCGCACTTCGGTGCTTACTGGTCCAGCGGGGTCTCCGGCTGGTCCGGACCGTGGGTGTCACTCTCACAGCAGGCGTGCCCTCCCGTGACGCCACCCAGTGGGCCAACGATGTCACCCTCAGGGGAGCCTGCGCCGCGCTAGCTGAGTCGGTCGCTGCCGGTTTGACGGGTTGGGCAGCCCGCCGGATGAGCATCGCGGTGCAGCTTCATGCCTTGGCACATGCCGTCGTGGAAGGATCCGGGCAGGGCTCTGCCAGCGCTGCCTTTCACCACGGCTGGCAGGCCATAGAGGGTGTTGTCCACCTCCTATCGTCACGTCTATTAGACGACGAATCCACCGGCTCTGAAGACATCCTCGTCGGACACGGCTTGTGCTTCCTTCTCTCAGCCATGCTGACGGGGGAGCACACACCTAAGCTTAGAGAGGCCGCCATGTCTCTTTGCTTCTATGATGCCCCAGCAGGAGCGGGGACTGCCCTGCGTGACATCTTTCTCATTCACACCAAGGCTGTCCTTGGACTCTCAAGCTCGGAATCCAGCTTCAAGGCCGGACACATCCTTGCATTTCAGCTTGGTGCCTTGGGTCTATGGAAGAGACTAGCGTCCGTCCTCGCAGCCCAGCCAAGCTCGACAGGATCCAGTGGGGCTTGCAACCAGCACACAGTTCGCGCTGCGGCCCTTGGGTGCCTCTCTGATAAGTCAGGCAAGAGCACTGCTGCGTCTGCAGCCTGCGCTCTCATCTCTGCCTCCGAAGGCAGGGTCGAGTCTTGCGACGCAGTCCTCGCAGCTGTCGAGCTCACTGGTGACCTTGTGCCATTTGGAGAACCCTCAAAGCTTGCTGCCCTCGCATCAGTACACTGGCATCGCTTTGTACGCATCTACACTGGGCACGGCAACAGCCTTGTGCCGCCAGCTTGCAGCGAGCAACCCTCGCCGGCGCTCCTGACTCCCGTCTGCTTTACCAGCTTGGCACGTCGTCCCCGCGAAGCTCTCAAGTGCGCCGAGGGGCACCTTCGGGTGACCATTCGTGCCCTCGCTGATCCCCGGGGTGGGTCTTCCGTGATGTCTCCAACTTCCGTCGCCACGTCGCTCGAGATGCTCAACTGGCTCATGGGGGACCTCTCCCTGGAACACAACATCCTGCACATGACCTCTCCGCTTATCTCCTCCCCCGAACGTACTCGTGAGACTTCTGTCCCTGGCCCCAAATCACACCCAACCCACTCGACCCGTGCGGGCAGCGGCGGCGCCCGCGCCACTAGCAGTGGCAGGCTGGGCCAGACTCTTCGGGTCTCGCAGAGTATGGCATTGGGGGCAGGAAAAGGGGTGTCGAAGCGCCCATCCTCGCGTGAGCTTGGTGCTGGTGACATCATTGTTCGAGGAGCTGGTGGAGTGCGCATGCAGGTTCCTCGGCTTGTCCTCCCACTCTCAGTTATGAAGGCACCGCCAAGCGCGGCCGGCTCTGTGACCCCTTCTGCTGCTGATGTTGGCCGCAGGGCACCCCGTCACTCGCGCTCGCAGTCGATGGGCGATAGGTCCGTTGGGGGGGGGATGTTGCCCAAATTCGCCTCGCCAACCGAAGCCAAATACTCTGGGTCCGGCCGTCACTTTGGCTCCTCCGCTCCACACAAAGACGAGGAGGACAGAAGCGTGCTGGCTCATCAGCCAGATGACATCGCAGTAGCTGACGAGGAATCCGGGCTCTTCCGCGATCACGGCCCAGCCAAGGGGGGCATGTACACCGGAGCGTACCCCGCTTATCCGGAGCTGACTGGTGACGTCGAGGACGATGCCGAGGCCATGGACCAGTACGAATTTGAGATGGCCAGAGTTAGCCAACGGGATGACAAGATTCGTGAGCGGATGTCCCGTCGGGAGGCTTGGGACGCTCGTGTCCGACAGAACCTTGGCCGATTTGGTCTGATGCGCCAGCGCGGTAATGAGTCTGACTCGAACGTTTCACTCGCCTCGCTCGTGTCGGCTGACGCTGTGGTGGAGGACATCATTTGCCCACCTGACGTCCCGGCACTAGCTCTCGCTCCACTTTCTTCGACAGAGCGGGAGTTGCCCCTCGCTGCAGATCACAGCACATCGCGCAAGTCTGCCAGCTCTGACGTCGGTCTATCTGGTGGTCGGACGAGCACGATGGTCTCTGTCCCAAAAGTGGGTCAGAACAGACCTTCCAGGACTCGAATCGCCAGGTTTCCCAGTGTCATATTTGAGCGGGTGGCCAGGTTGCGCCGTCGTCGGCGTGATGCCAGGCGCGAGGTTGCCCGCCGTGCGGAGGCGGACTGGCACTATCAGGCTGCACTCTTGCAGCGCCCCTTGACTTGGTGGCGTGGCCTCCACGAGGCCTTCCTTTCGGCTGTCCTCATCATGGCTGTGGCCGCCAATGGCACCCTCGCCAAACACGCCTCATTGTCTCATGTCGCTGCCCCCGCACTCCCCGTACTCCTTCACGCGCACCTCTCCCACCCAAGAAACCGAGGTGTCGTGGCCGGCCTCCTCTCTTTCTGCCGCTCTCTGCCAGCAACGCACGCTGAGGGCGCCGTGCGTCTTCTTCGCCTCTGCGCCCCTTGCCTCTTTCGTGCCTCACTGTACGGCGGTCAGTCAGGCTCGGCTCTCACTGACGGCAGCGTGTCTGGAGGCTCGACTGGGGGGCGCGTTGCCCGGGGCATCGTCTCGGTCGTCTCGCGGCGGCGCATGCCTTCAATTGGTGGGCCTCGAAACGTTGTCATCAAGGCCATCGACCTTCCCACCTCCCCAGGTGATCGCAACACGGTGGTCGACGCATTTTCAGAGATTCGAATCCTCGCGACCTTTTCGGACGAGCCCTGGTCATGCACCCTACTCGACTACGGAGTTGACGATGCCCACATCTACCTCGTTCTACAGTCGTACCCTCGGTCTCTCGCCGACTGGCGACGCGAGGTCCCGGGCAAGACGGAGCGAGTCCGGTCCTCCGTACTTTTGTACCTCCGCATTTTCTCCGCCGTCGTTGATGCTGTCGCCGAATTCCACGCCCGTGGTGGTGTTCATTTCGACCTCAAGTGCAGCAATATCCTGCTGGAGCCGCTCGATGGAGAGCGTGGTAGCGACGTCTCTGGCCTGCCCTTTCGCCCCGTCCTCGCTGACTATGGCGAGAGCTTGCTCTTCGCCCCCGGCGAACCACGTCGCACGGAGCGGAGCCGTGGGACTGAGTGCGTCAAGAGCCCAGAGATGCTGAGTTTCGAGGACGATGCCACTGCACCGCAGGATGTTGGTCCCGCTGTTGACGTGTGGAGCCTTGGGTGTCTGCTGTTTGAGCTCTGCATCGGCAGGGTCCTATTTGACGACACTGACTGGGTCAGCTTTTTCCTCCGTGTCACGCTCGAAACAGAGCCCCTCTTCACGATGGAAAATGCCCGCGCTCTTGAGGGTCTTCCTTCGGTACGCCCCCTACTTGAGTTCGCACTGGTCCGTGACCCTGCCGCCCGGCCCACTGTCACCCAGCTCCAGGCACGTCTAGCGCAGGAGCTTGGTGGCCTCATGGGTCAACCCCCCAGCCCGATGCCAACTCGCCGGGCAGCCTTACAACCCGCACCAACGGGGGGTGAAGCACACGCATCGGCTACTGGAACTCGGCCCGTGGGGCCCACCGACGTCGAGCCACATCTTCCCCTCTCGATTTGGACACCTGGTGTGCCGGCACAGCTCACGGACGGCCTCCTTCTTGCCCCCGCCGCCCATCTTGGCGAGCTCTTTGCCCCTCCCCTCGTCGCGGCACGCCTCGGCCTCTCCTCGCTCGTCTTCGTGACACCGAGTGCCATGGCCTTCGGGTCTGTGGCTCACGCTCAGGCCGAGTCAGCGATGCGCCTGGCGAAGGCTGCAGGCCTCCGCGGTGCAGTGGTGGACTTCCCAAGCCGGGCCTCTGTCGACGACACCGGAGGGGCAGGCAACAGGGAGCGCGTCGGCGGAGCGATGCCTGTCGCCTTTGTCCCCCTTATTCGGTCGATCGACACCGTCCTCCGCCACGTAGTCGTGGCACGAGGGGCGTCGACTTGCATCCCTCAGTCCGCGGACGATGGCTCGGGCTCGGCGCCAGTGTCAAATTGGTCAGACGATGAGCGGTCGGGCGTCCTCGTCGTCTTTGCGGCGGGCACCGAGCAGGACGTTGCAGCGGTCGCAGTGGCTCACCACCTCGTATCACGCCGCGCGTCCCTCTACGAATCATTTCTTGATGTTAGCCGCCGCTGTCTCTATCTCGGCCTGTCTCCGGGGCACGTCCAGGCCCTGTTGCTCTGGCAAGACTTGCTCGCTGACCGCGAGGCCCGCTGGGCTGATGCCCGGGCAGTCGCCGTCTGCCGGTGCGGCGCCACGCGGCTTGCCGTCATCGGCGACCACCAACCCAAGACCTGGGCGGACGCCGAGTGGTCCGCTTTCTACGCCTCGGACGTCGAGGTCCATCCGCACAGCCCTCTCTGCCCCGTTGAGTCGCTGTCTCCGACCCTGCCCGGCTTCCTGTTCGCCAGAGGCGGGGGCGACACACGGCGGACCGAGCCACCCGCAAGCTGGTCAGCACAGGCGTGTGCGCGCTGCGGCGTGGTAGTCCTGGCCGTGCCCTCGAGCTCGGGACTTCCGGGCTCGAAAGAGGTTCCCACCCCGCGTGAGGGGCTCAGCCCACGCTTGGCTCCAGCACGGGGCGCCGCCAGCCTCGGCTGGCTCAACCGAGGAACTCTCGCACTCCCTGAGCCGGCGGGGGCTTGGGCGCCGACGGCAGCGCTGGGGCGTCGGTCGTCCGAGACGGAGGGGAAAGGGCACGAGTTGCTACTAGTCTGGCGGGGGGATAGACGCGGGTGAGCGAGTTGGGACTCGCTTTGATCTGCCCTCACGATCAAGTCAATCCATCGTCATCCCTGCCACATGCGGCATCCCACAACCCAATCTTGTAAGCCCAAGCGCTAGCGAGGTTCGCGAGGGCATGGGCGACGACGGGGACGGCTACATCGGACGTCGCGAGCATGCTGGCACCGTAAGCTGCTCCGGCCCCCGTGGCGAACAAGGCCGGCCACGGTCCCCGCCCGCCAGACACATGGAGGCTTCCGAAGACGACGGCAGCGATTGCCACCCCGCGCCAGTCGGGCGACACCAGCGGCACGAGACCCCCGCGAAAGAGAAGCTCCTCGCCCAGGGCCGGCACGCACGCCACGAGCGCGAGATCGCTGAGTCCCTCGAGCGGGTCGAGGGCCTGGGCCAGCGACTGGCGCGTGGCGGCTGCGTAGCGGGGGGCCACAATGGCGGCGGCCGCCCTGGCCGCCGTGACGGCTCCGGCAACGATGATGGCGACGGCCCAGTGCTCGGGTGTGACACCGCCCTCGGGCACCGACGCCACGGCGCGGATCGCCTCGGCCGAGAAGCCGTGCCACGCCTCGCCCTGGGTCTCGGCCGCCGCTCGCAGGACAGGGGCAGCAGCCCCCATCAGCGCCGCTGTCAGCGTCGACGTAGCCAGTACCCGCTGGCGTGTCACGGCCTCGAGCGACGATGACTCGTCAAACGACGACGGGCCGTCACCGGGCTCTGCCACTCCCTGCCTTCCGGCGGCGTCTGCGTCCCACGGCACGACGATGCCGACGTCGCGCACAGGCGCTCGCAGCGCACCTGGTGCTGTTGCGCTATCTCTTGGTACCTCAGCTGCGTCGACATTGGGGTGGGGTGTATGAGGATCGGTCGGTTCGGTCCGGTAAGACGGCGGTTGACGACCAAATACGCTGGAGGAGCTCTTCGGCCCGAGCACCGTGCTTGCTCGGCGCGCGGTGGCAGCATCGGCAGAGTCGGCACGTCTAGGTGACGGAAGGGTGCATCGACAGCTTGCTATCGTATCGACGAAATAAGTCATGACTCTCGCCCTCTTCCAGGACAGCGGCTTTAATCTTCTTCTTCTTTCTTGCGAGAGCTTGCACCATCCGTCGGGATCGACGCCGGAGCCGAAGTGGAACCGTGGCCGCGCCCGCGACGACACCTGGGTGGGCCCAGCCGGCGCTCCGTCCAGATGACGAGCACGCTAACCTCTGACCCTCGCTCAGAACTAAAGGACCTACAGGTATCATCTTGCTGTTTCCAGTGTCACTGAAGGTCCGACGGGACCGTGGTTCATCCGACTCCGGCAAACCGACTCCGGCAAGCCCACCGTCACGGGGTCGCCTGAGTGACCAGGCGGACACGGCTCATCCCCGTCCCCCGCGTCTCTGGTGGCGCTATCGTTGACTTTCTTCCAGCAGGTTTTTGCTGGCTTGTTGACCATGTTGACCAGTCTCGTGAGCCTCCGAGCCCCATCCGTCTCGACGGCTGTCTCTGGCCGTCGCGCCCCTGCCCCGACCTCTGCGCGCTGCACGGTGGGCCACGCGTCGACCGTTGTGACACGAGCTACTCCCGCGAGGCGAGTCAGCTCGGTATCTCATCGCGCAACTGCTCTTTCCGCGCGGATCGTGCTCCATGCTTCCGACGACCTCGGTGACGGCTCGTCGAGCGGGCGAAGTTCCAACGACAATCTGCTGGAACGAGCAGACTGCCCGTCGACCAACGCCACGCTCATACCTCCACCTCTTCCTCAGAATTTTCAACTTTTCAGCGGGCCCCGCGATGCTCCCCGTGGACGTGCTGGAGGAGGCGCAGGCGGACCTGGTGTCCTACAAGGGCAGTGGGATGTCGGTGCTCGAAATGTCCCACCGCGGCAAAGAGTACATGGAGATCCAGGCTAAAGCCGAGGCCGACCTCCGCGCCCTTCTCAATGTGCCCGAGAACTACAAGGTCCTTTTCCTCCAGGGTGGAGCGTCAACACAATTCGCTGCTGTGGCGCTGAACCTGACCCAGCCCGGTGATGTCGTTGACCACGTCGTCACTGGCGCATGGTCCAAGAAGGCTGTCGCCGAGGCCAAGAAGCTCGGCCTCGACGCGCGTGTCGTGGCCAAGGGGTCGGGCAACGACGCGCCCGCGCCATCGACGTGGCAGCTCTCTGAGGGCTCCAGGTACGTTCACTTTTGCTCCAATGAAACCATCGGTGGGGTCGAGTACAAGGAGGACCCCGACGTTGGCGACCGGCTACTGATCGCCGATATGTCGTCCAACATTCTCTCCAAGCCTGTCGACGTGTCGAAGTACGCCGTCATCTACTTTGGTGCCCAGAAGAACGTCGGCCCCTCGGGCGTGACGGTTGCCATCGTGCGCGATGACCTTGTCGGCCAGGCACGGCCCGACTGCCCCACAATGCTCGAGTGGTCGATCGCCGCCGAGAACGACTCGATGTACAACACTCCGCCCTGCTTTTCCATCTACGTGTGCGGTCTCGTCTTCGCTCGCCTGCTCGCCAAGGGCGGTCTCGCGGCTATGCAGAAGGTCAACGAGAGCAAGGCGAGCCTCGTCTACAATGTTATCGACGGGTCCGCCGGCTTCTACAACTGCCCCGTCGAGAAGTCGGTGCGGTCCTGCATGAACATCCCTTTTACGATCCCGTCGAGCAAGGATCTTGAGGCCGAATTCATTAAGGGCGCTGGCGCCAAGGGCCTCGTCCAAATCAAGGGGCACCGCAGCGTGGGTGGCATGCGTGCCTCTATCTACAACGCCATGCCGACGGAGGGATGCCAGGCCCTTGCTGACTTCATGGAAGAGTTCCGCGCCGCGCACGCATGAAACGAAATAGAGCGAGAGGGCGGGGCTGTGGGCAAACGAACGGGAAGGGAGGAAATATTGAATCCACGACCCCGTCCTGCTCCACTGGTGCCTCGATACTCCAGGACGTGACGCGATTCGGCGGGACAACCAGGCCCTCCTCTCGCCCGCGTTACCGACCCCTCCCTCCCCTCGCTCGCTCGGCCGCGCGTCCCTGGGTCGAGGGAAACGTGGGCATGCTCTCGGGCGGCCGGGCTGCCGGGGCCTCACGAAACCATGGGTGCCTCAGGGCCTCACGCGCCGTGAGTCGACGATCAGGGTCGTACGCGAGGAGGCCGAGGAGTAGGTCGCATCCCTCGCGCGAGAGCCCCGGAAAGACTCGTCCGACGTCCTCGACACGCGCTGGTGGAGAGCGCGGGGGAGGCAGTGTCCGGCCGCCTGGCAGTGACGCCGCCCCAGGCCACGTGGCGGGGTCGATGTCACCGAGGAGGACAGCGATCCGGCCAAGGGTCTCCGGCACCGTCTGGCCCGGAAAGAGAGGCCCGCCGAGAAGAAGTTCGCCGAGTACGCACCCGACGGCCCAGAGGTCAATTGCTTCGGTGTAGGCATCATCCCCGAGGAGTATCTCAGGCGCGCGATACCAGAGGGTGACGACGCCCGGCGTGTAGGCGACGCGATAGGCCCGAAAGTAGCGCGCCAGGCCAAAGTCGCACAGCTTGAGCGACCCATCGTCGCGCAGTAGAAGATTGGACAGCTTAACGTCGCGGTGGACGACCCACCGGTCGTGGAGGTGGACGAGGGCGCGGAGGAGCTGCGCCAGCAGGCACTTGACCTCGGACGTCGCGAATGGCCTACCGAGCTCATCGACGAGGCGTGCCAGATCGTGTTCGCAGCACTCGAAGGCCAGAAAGACCGAGTCGACTCGTGCGCCGACGGCCACTCCACGTAACGCGACGACATTGGGATGCCGGCATGTCGCAAGAACACGGAGCTCGCGTGCCGCCGTGACAGGAAGGCCGTCGCGGGCGTCCTCAACGCGCACTCTCTTCAGCGCGACGATTTCACCAGTCATCCTGTGGCGCGCCTTGTACACAATCCTGAAGGAGTAAGACGGGGTGGCGACGATGGCAGATGGCGGGCGGCGGGTCGGAGCACAGGCACGGCTGGCCATCCTCTCTCCCTCAGCTCGCCCATACGTTCCCTCGCCGATCCTGCCTATCTTCTCGTACGCCTCGACGTCCTCTGTCGTCACGCCCAGATCGGCGAATGGTCGAACCACAGTGGAGGGGGCCGAGGTGGATGGGTAGTCGGTCGCCATCGTGGGGACACGGGCGAAGGCGCCGTAAAGCGATCGGCCCCGCTGGGGCTGCCTCGACGGCTGTCGGCGGCCTCGGCGGACGCAGCAGCCGTCTCTGAGGCAAGGACCGGGATGCGCAGTGACCACGCCGTGCAATACGATCACCAATTCCTAATGCCGAGGAGAGAGGGACCGTGGAGACGTTTGGAAGGCGGTCCAGGCCGTTCTCCAAAACACTTGCCGACTCTCGCTCGCTGCCCGAGCCCCCGGCGCTTCACGCGGAGCAAAGCTCGAGCGCTCCGGCATCATGGCGCTCACGCTCGCCTTTTCCGCTCCCTCCCGCGCGGCCTCCGGCAGTGGGCGAGTCGCACGGAGCGCTCAGTGTCCGGCGTGTGTTGAGGCGACGCGTGGCTGAGGTCGCGCGCCTTGTGCCCCTCTCCTCCGTCTCCAGCGAGACCCTTCGGGAATTTGCGACTCCATTCCTGCAATACACATCGTTCTCACCTTCCGATGAGCGCCGTAATTATGTTGCAGCCGTGTCAGAGCGCCCGGCGTCATCTGCCAAGCGCCTCCCATCCGCAAGGTCACTTGCCCTTCCCCCACGTCTCTTCCCGTCCACCGGGGCCGCGCCGGACACTCCATCTCGCCAATAACTCCTTAAAAGTCCTCACAACCCACTCCCCAGGGCCTCGGTGGCCCAGGCTTCCGCTCGCGCCCCCGTCGCGAGCGTTCTCTTAGCCTCCGCCCCCCGCGCCGCCCCGACCCGCGCCGTCACCGCCTCTGCCCAGGCCCCCAGCCGGGACGTCAAGCCCACCGGCGCCCCACCATCAGCCTCAGCCCCCGGCGAGAGCGCGAAGGACTTCTACGAGGTCGACCTCCCCAAGCCCCTTGGGGTCAAGTTTGGCAGAGGCAATGACGGTGGCGCCTACATCTCCGCCATCGACGCGCGCCGCGGGTCCGTCACGGACGACATGCAGGTCGGCGACAAGGTCGTCAAAGTGTCCGCATCCTTCGGGGCCGAGGTGTGGGACGCCCTCAACTTTGGCCAGGTCGTGTACGCCATGCGCACCCGCAACGGCAACGTCTACATGAAGATCAAGCGCAACTATGGCAGCGAGGCGTGCTTCGAAGAAGCTGAGATGACCGAGGCCGAGAGGCTCTACAAGATGGAGAAGGCCGGTGGTAACTACGGCGCGGGGTCCAAGGAGATGCAGGCGCGCAACTACGCGTCGCGCAAGGAGGCCGAGCGCGAGCGCCGCGAGCTCTTTGACGATGCCCTGGTCAAGTTCCGCAAGGGCGAGGCCGAGCTCGCCCTGGTTGACTTTGAGAATGTCATTGGCATGGAGCCCCGGAATTTTGTCGGGGACAACTTCAGCCGTGTCACCAACATCTACCGCGTCGCCCAGTACAACGTCGCCTGCTGCTATGCCGCCGTGGGCGCTGTTGACCCGGGCCTCGAGGCCCTCGACGCGTGCCTGAAGGCAGGATTCGATGACTTCAAGAAGGTACGGTCGGACCCCAACCTCGCCCCGCTGCGGACCGACTCGCGATTCCTTCCGGTACTTGAGAAGTATGACGAGCCGGTGATCAACCGCGAGGCAATCAACGCCCTGAAGTCCATCTTCCCCTTTGGCAAGAAGTAGTTCGAGCGTGATGTGGTGTCGTGTGCTGGCGGTGCGGTTGCGTGAGTGGGTATCTTGGATCTAACGGATTGGACGCGGAGGAAAAAAGAACCACACCGTCCGCGCCCGAAACCAACTCCTCAATTTACTCCCCGCACGGCCTCAGTCCGTGTAAGGGCAGGCGCCTTCGGGCATGGAGCACCCCCCCCTGCGGATGATGACCCCGCCTGCCCAGTGACCCGCAGCACAACACGTCGCGAGGTCTTTGCCCTCGAGCAGACGCGAGAGGAAACCGCCCACGAACGAATCCCCCGCCCCGTTGGTGTCAACGATCTCCGACTGTGGCACGACGGGGACGTCAAACGACGACCGCACAGGTGCTTCGCCCTCGACGCCCGACCAGACGGCAACCTGCGTGGGCGACCCGCCCTGCGTGAATACGACCGTGCGGCCGCCCGCGCGGGGCCAGGCTGACGCCGCCCGCGCCGCGATCTCGGCAACGTCCTCCGTCTCCCAGCCCTCGGCCTTGGCGAGGCACCGGGCCTCGCCCTCGTTGCCAAAGAGCACGGCAGTGTGAGGGAAGAGACCCTTGAGTCCCGCATAGAGGGGGGGCACTTCGAGAAGGAAGGGCGCGCTCAGGTTGAGGCAGTAGGTCTTGCCCTTGTCCGCGCAGTGGGCCGCGGCCTTGACCATGGACTCGCCCGAGGCGGTGAGGAAGAATCCGGCAGAATAGACGATGGACGCCGCCTCAAGCGCGTCGGTGTTGGCATCGAGGTGCTCGGGCTTGTACTTGTTCGCGGCACCCAGGGAGGCCACGAGCGAGCGCTCCCCGCCCATGACGCACACGGCGCACGTGCCGGTGGGCTCCTTCTCGTCGACGAGGTACCGCGCGTCGCAGCCGGCCTCTTTCATGATGCTGCTCATCGTGTCGGCACGCGCATCGGCCCCCACGCAGCCAAGGTACGTCGTCCGGCCCGGCGATGACGCGCCCCCGAGCATCCACTGGGCCACCCGAATCGTGTTTTGGGTGGCGCCCCCGGGCGTGTACTCAACCCTGCGTGGTGGTTGGGTTATCGACAAGGTCGGAACTTGGGTTTCCGTCCCGCTGTCGGGCAGCCGTCGTGAGGCTCGCAGTGGTCGCGCCTCTGATGGTCTGGTTTAGAACGGATCTGGACGGAACGCTCGTCCCGCCCGTTTGACACGGCAAGAACCATTGATATCTTGGGGATTTGGAGCCAACAGAGTCCACTGTCGCGGCCCACCGCCCCCGTGCGGCCGCCCCTCCAAGAACCATGCCCACGCCGTCTCGCAACCCACACCGCAAAAACCCCGTCCCTCTCCCTCTCAACTCGCCCACCGCGAGCCTCCATGTCCGAGTAGATGTCGGCGTGGGCCTCCTCGGCGAGGATCTGGTTGTCCATCTTGAGACCATACTTGTCCAGGAAGGCCTGGTCGACCACCGAAGCGATGTCGAGAAGGGGGTTTCCCATGCCGAGGAGCTTGGCCATACTATTCACGACGTCGACGGGGAGGGGGGGGGGTACTGTGGTGGTTTTGGGGGGGAGCGGGGGGACAGTTTATACGGGCGGAGCAGAGCGTGGGGTGAACTGCGAGGACGGCGGGCTCCGGCAAGGGGGACCGCAGCTGTCCTCTATCGGCATACTTCGCGGTCTGCGGCCTCTCTCGGTGCCTCGTTGCGGCCTTTGTGGTCGCGGAGCGCACCGTTAGCCGCCTATATAGCCGCCAGAAGTCCCTGCTCTACGCGTCGCCGCCCATAGCGGAAGAGGCGCTTCGGGGCGGGGACGGGTATGGGTTCGGGATCCGTAAGCAGCACGGAGACGGACTCAACGCGCCCGCCTAAGAGCCCGCGGCGCCCGAGCTTGGCCTCGTTTACGTCATCTGGCAGTGGTGGCGAGAAAGCCGGCGCCCGCCCCCAGCGCCGCCGCCGCGCCTCTGAGGTCGCCGCCGTTTCCTCCCCGACGTCGCCTCGCGCCGGCCTGGCGACGACTGAGGGAGGAGGCGAGGAGATTTCCGAGGCCGATGCCGCCATTTCTGGCGTCACGGCTGACCTACAGGGACATGCGCTGGCCCCTGAGTCAGCCCCCCCGCCTGCTGCAAACCGCCGAACCGTATCGAGCTCGGGCTTGGGGCGGTCGCCCCCCGAGGCCTCCGGCCCGGCCCCCCACACGGTGACAGTGCGGCACGATGGCGCCGAGGGCGTCGGAGCGGCCGCGTCCGCCGCCGCGGCCGCCGCGTCAGCCCGGGCGTGGGCAGGCTTTCGCCTAGGCACCGGCGGTGGCAACGGCGGGAGCGGGGGCCGAATGCTATCGTCTCACGGCTCCGAGAAGAGCCGCGGCAGGTCGTGCTCGGGCGTCCCCTTCGAGGTGACGGCATGCGTGGGCGGACGCCCCGGCCGCTGCGCTGGAAGAGCATCATCGCCCGTCCCGCCCGCTGAGAGCCGCGCTCCGTCTCCCGGTGTCCCCATCACGGCACACCCATCCCTCCACCTCACCTGGACGGCGACGAGCGCGGCCCCACCTCTCATGTGCTCGGGACCCGCCTGTCCCGCGTCGTCCGTCCTCGGGCCCCGCGCCGTTCTTGTCATAGCCCGGCCGGGGCCCGAGGCCGCCGAGCTCCTCGGCCGGGCCTGCCGGTGGCTCCGGTCCCGCGGCGTCGATGCCCTCCTCGAGGTCGGGGCCCACCGGAGCGTGCTCGAGTGGGAGCTGGCGGGAAAGTCGTCTGCGGCGCTCGAACCCCTGTCCCAGAGTGTACTTGAGGATGTCGAGACCCCTGGGGGAGGCGCCATTGACGCGGGCGTCGCTGACGGCACCCTGGAGGGCCTCTCCGACGACGTCCTCGGACCCCGGGGGACCGGTGCCCTCCTCGCGCCCTCGTCCCCCGTCCCGCCCAAGCGGATGCTGCGGCCATCGACAGATGCGCTGACCGTATATGCAGCCACCGGATCGGCCGTTGTCGCCCCAGCCGCGACCACCCCAGCGGGACGCCTCCTCGCTTGGACGCCGGAGGGAACCGACGGTTCCGTGCCGTGCCCGGACCTCGTCGTGACGCTGGGTGGAGACGGCACCGTCCTCTGGTGAGCGAGCCGTCGGCAACCTCCTCCGTGGTGGGAGCTGGCCGTGTCCCCCAAAAGACAGGGGTGTTTGCGGCGACATACAGTCCGTGCCTGCCGCTGTTGACTGTGCCAATCCCCCCCTATTTCCCCCCTCCCCAGGGCGTGCGGCCTCTTCTCGCTGCAGCCGATGCCGCCCCTTGTGGCCTTCCACGCCGGGTCTCTCGGCTTTCTCGCTCCCTTCCCCCTAGAAGCCCTACCCGACGTTCTGGGGCGATGCCTGCTTGCCGGGCCCGGGGGCGGCTTCCCCCTCCTTGTGCGGCACCGGCTGCACTGGAAGGTCGCCCGCGGGCCCATGGGCCGAAAAGCGGCCGCGGCCATGGCGGCGGCTGGCGGGGCGCGCAAGGGCGGAGAGGGCGAGGGGGAAGTCCTGAACGAGATCTGCGTCGACCGGGTCCGCGGGTGGGGCGAGGAGGATGGTTGGAATGGCGGCCCCGGCGCCAGGGCGGGGGGACGGCTGGGTGACCTCGTCGTGTGGCACCTCCATGGCAGCGCCCGAGGCGCGACGACTGTGGCGGCGGGTGGCGGCAGCGGGCGCTGGATCGACGAGGCCGCGCCGACTCCTCTCGCGGGAGGGGTCCTGGAGGAGCCTAGGTCCGAAGTAACACGGGCCCAAGGCGACGGCCTCCTCCTTGCCACCCCATCAGGCTCGACGGCCTACTCGCTCGCCGCGGGGGGTTCCATGGTTCACCCGTCCGTCTCTTCCCTCCTTCTCACTCCCATCTGCCCACACTCGCTCTCGTTCCGCCCGCTGATTCTCCCTGACCACGTCCACCTCGCCGTTGAGGTCTGCGACCGGGCGGGAGACGACACTGCAGTCATCGACCCCGCGACTTGCCCGCCAGTGGCGCAGCTCACAGCTGACGGTGGGCCCAAGAGCCTCCTCTGGGCAGGGGACGAAGTCCGTGTACGGCTCTCGCGGCACCCCGTGCCCCAGGCTTGCGTCGAGGGCGCGACGGGGGACTGGCTTGCGGCGGTCCGTGACGGACTGCATTGGAACAAACGGGAAGTCGTGCAAGGGAAAACCAAGCACGCCGCAGCCAGTTGGTGAGGAGATAGATAGTGAGAGAGGGAGAAAAGGCAGGTCCGCGATGTCGTTGAAACGCATCCCACGTCTTCTTACCGTCCCCGCCGTGCCACCAGCTCGTCAAAGGCAGTCGCCAGCAACCCGACAGCCGTCTTCCAGCCGTCTACGGCGTCACGCGCTCGGCGGGCGGCGTCGCGGGCAGAGCCGGGGGCCTCTCCCGGGAGTGAAGCTGTCCCCCCCCCACCCCCCGCGTCGACGGCTCCGATGCCACCGAAACGCGAGGTCCCCGAGC
>Ga0181576_10000373_pt1 | contig 32308 bp, 13 predicted proteins | sample 101ome_22_FD_132464 | JGI IMG/M metagenome (GOLD analysis project Ga0181576, IMG submission 132464) | Coastal salt marsh microbial communities from the Groves Creek Marsh, Skidaway Island, Georgia - 101412BT metaG (megahit assembly) | ecosystem: Environmental > Aquatic > Marine > Intertidal... | reverse complement strand
GGAGGAGGAGTGAGGCCCGCGGACCATGTCCCTTGGCGCGTGAGCCGCGCAATTGACCCCACAGGCAAGCAGGAGGACGACAACGAGGTGTGGGAGACGCGCGGGAGACACACGAACCGGGACATCCCACACCCCACGCGCTATCCAGAATCTTCCCCCCCCCCCCCCCCCCCCCCGGCGCCGCCGCCGCCGTCGCCGTAGCCGCACGCTTCCGTGCGGCCTTCGCCGTGACCGAGAGCGTTGCCGCCTTAACGTCAGCGACAGTCGCGGCAAGACCCCCAGCGCCCTTAAGGTCGGCCTGGTAGTACGGGAAGGCAGTGGCACTCTCCACGCCGGTGACGGGCGGGCACCGCAGTCGCCCATCCACCGCCGTGAGGTGTGTGGGTACGAAGGCAAGGGACAGAAAGTGAGCACAAGGATGCCAGAACCAGTGGTGGCAAAATAGGGCAACGCCGACGGCCGCCGTCCACCGCAGATGCCCCCCAGGCCCGACGAGCGACACTGTCGCGTTTCGGCCCGCAGCGTCACAGAGTCCCGTGGCGAGAATGGCGCCCTGCTTCGCCAGTGCCTCCTCGTGTCGGTTAGCCACGACCTTGGCCAGATGGTCCCGCAGCGCCTGGGCGCGGGCGTCAACCCCCTGGAGGAGGATGAGCGCCAGTGACAGGCACGCGCCCTGCCGCACAACATCGGAGGGATCAGCAAGGAGGGGCTCAACAAGCCGATGGGCCTCACGGTGGCCCGTGCCGGCGCAGGCTATGCCCAGGGCCATGGCGGCACCGTAGCGCGTATGAGGACAGTGGGACTCGACGAGATTCGCGAGCACGGCGGGGGCACGGTCGGGGTGGGCGCAGAGAACGAAGCCGAGGTGGAGGACAGCAGCGCGGCGGACGTCCGCCGACACGTCCGTCGTGCCGAGCCGAAGAAGCCGCCCGATGGCATCGGCCGACCCCGTCGCCACGTGGGCTAGGCCCGTCGTCTGCGCTCCCGCATACCTCAGCGCCGGGTCCTGGTCAGCCGACAGCCGCGCAGCGAGCACATCGGCCGCATCACCACGCCCTAGCCCCGCAAGCGCAAGCCCCAACCCCAAGCCCCGCACGATCTTGTCGTGCTGTGTGTCCCGAGCGTAGGCGAGCATCTCGGCCGTCACTTCCTCCTTCATGCACCCGACCTGGAGCAAACCGAGAGCGATGCCAGATGCCTCCCCGGCCACCGCTGAGTCGCTGTAGAGGACACTCTTGACCTCGTCCATTAGGGCCACGTCGCCCGAACCGAGGGCAGCGACCCCGAGGCCCAAGCATGCGCCATGCTGAAGCACCTCTCTCGATTGCGCACTCTGCGCCGCGCCCCGGAGAGCCTTCAAGAGCAGGGGAACCGCGGGGGCTCCGTGGCGCGCATGGAGGAGGCCGTACGCCAGGTAGGCACCTCCCTCGGTGTAGGGGCTGAGGGGCGTGCGGCCCGTCCCACCGAGGGTGGGGGGAAGGTAGGGGCTGAGCTTCCGCGTGGCCGTGGCAAACATGCCTTGGTACAACACGCCGAGCCCCGCCGCGGCGGAGAATCGCGCCCAGTTGGTCGCACGCTCGAGCCAGTCAATGGATCCGCGGAGGAAGGCGTCGGAGGAGGTACCGGCCATGCTCCAGGCGTTGGCGACGACGGTGGCGGCATGGCCAATAGAGTTGCGGTGCTCGACGGACGACCGGATTATCCTCATCGTCGCCTGATCGCCCTTGTTGCGCTGAAAGAGAAAGTCGAGGCGGAGCTGGGCGGGGCGGAGGCCCGAGAGGACGGAATTGAGGGCCTCGACATGGGCCCGAAGGGCGACGTCGGCAGGGTCCTCCGTGGTATCGGGACAAGCCGCGGGGTCGGGCTTGTTCTCGTCGCCGTCAACCGCCGCCGCCGCGGCGGGATCCTCGGGCTTGGCCTCGCCTGCCGCATCCATCTCTCCCTCCTCTCCGGGCACCTGGGCGGCCGGAGTCGCCGCCGCCGCCGCTGCTACCACCACCGGGGGCTTGGGCGGCGAGGGCGTCCGGGCCTGGAGCCACATCCCCACGGCCAGGGGCAGGCCTGGCCTGCCCCCCTCGTGAATGGCGAATGCCGCCTGCAGGGCGAGGAGCCAGCACGTCTCGTCCGCCTCCGTATCGTCGAGCGAGGGAGACGCCCGCGCGAGCGAGAGCAGCACTGCGCCGACAGCCTCGGGCCGATCGAGGTGGACGAGTACGCGGCAAAGGGCGAGGGGGTCGCGGGGCCGGACGGCGCCCGAGACTGCGTCCGTGACCGTGTCCTCCTCAAGCAGCGTGGCACAGAGGTCGAGGAGCTCCAAGCGGAACGCGACCGAGGGCGCTGCCTGGAGGGCGACAGAAACGACGTGGGCAATGACACCAGCGTCTGCAGGCGCAGCACGGCAAGCGCCAGCGACGCGGTCGAGACGGCGGGCCTCGACGGCAAGGCCCACAGCGTGCTCCCACTGTCCGTCGGCGAGGCACCGGTCGAAGAGGCGCTCAACGATGGCCTCGAGCCTCGGATCCATAAGGGGGGGGGGCGCGAGGGCGTCGGGCTTGGCCTCGCCGTTCTCCTCGCCGTCCCCAAGCTCCCCGCTGCCAGCCGCCGCTGCCGCCGCAGCCTCAGCCGCCACCGCCGCTGCCGCCCGGTGCGCCACGTAGCGATCGGCACACCGCCCCAGCAAGGTCCGCTCGAACTCGTTCGGCGAGGCAACGTCGAAGGCCACTCCGGCGCCCAGCGCGAGTGACAGCGCGTCATCCAACTCGCCAAGGTGGAAGTAGACCCGCGCAGCCAGCAGCGCCGCTGTGGCCCGCGTGGCGTCGGGCAGGGAAACGTCCTCGTGGAGGGCCTCGACGGCTGCCAGGTGGCCACTGATCTGGAACCAGAAGTCGTCGACGACCTACGAGAAAGATGGGTCGGGAGGGAGGGGGGAGGGGGTCGGCGGGCGAGCAGCCAGGGCAGCCAAGGGCTGGCAGCGGCGCAGTCGTGTGGCGCGGGGTGGGAGGCGGCGAGAGGAGAGGGGGCGCCGACCGAAAACGGTGCGTCCTGCGGGGAGTAATCGGATTCTCGCGAAATGCCCCTGGGGCGAGCTCGCTCCGGGCTCTCCCGAGGCGGGAGGGCGGTGCCACACGGCACGGCCGCGCTGCCAGGTCCCAACAACACCCTGTCGCGTTCCGACGCCACGCGGCGGAACGCTGTGGATCGAGCGCGCCCCGCCACAATTTGCGCGCCTGGATGAGTCCCTCGAGCGCGTCGCTCTGGACGCTAGCGTCCGGCTCCGACAAAAGCGCCAACAGTCCCCCGGCACTGGCGCCGCCGGGGACCACGGCGGTGGCCATCAGAAGGATGAAGGGGAAGGTACGCGGGAGGAGGGGCGTCGGGTAAGTCATCTCGGGCTCGGGGCTGGCTTTGTTGCCGCCGAACGAGGCGGTGCGAGGGACAGTGGGCCCTGGAGACGCCGAGATGATAACCCGGCCGCCCCGCCATCCGGAGGGGAGTTGAGAGGATCCCATCGGGTCGCCAACGATGTCGACCACCCTCCGCCCGCGCTGCGTCGTCAGCGCAGTGCCGACGACGACCGGCACCTCTCGCCTGGCCGTCGCTCTTCCAAGGAGGCGAGCCGCTTCTTCCTCACCCCTCCTCGCCTCTCAGGCCGAAAGGCGCCGCCGGTCCGCGGCGCGTGGTGCCGGTGCCGAGCCCGCCGCCGCCGCCGGCCCGAGCGGTCGCGAGACGGCCCGCCCGGGCCGCACGGGGCCTGTCGTTGTCGTCGACAACTACGACTCCTTCACGTACAATCTGGTCCAGGCGAGCAACGGAGAGGGCAGGAGTGAGATGAGAGCAGGAGACGGAGAAGAACGAGGAGACCGACCCGTCGCGTCGGCCGTGCTGCGCGGAGACGACATAGCGCAACCCCCTCCCCCGCTGGACTCTCTCCTGCCCGAACCTCTCTCTCGCCCGACCCTCTCTCCTCCGCCCGATCATCTCCCTCAACCGTCGGCCCTTCTTTCCCGCCCTCATCTCTCCCGACGACAGTACTTGGGCAGCCTCGGTCTTGTCGGCGCTGACCGTATCCGCGTAATCAAGAACGATGAGCTCACCGCAGCTGACGTAGTGGCGCTAAACCCCAAGGGCGTCTTGGTGAGCCCCGGCCCAGGCGCCCCCGAGGACTCGGGCATCTCTCTAGAGATCTGCGACCTCGCCGGCAAGGCTGGGATCCCTGTGTTCGGCGTGTGCATGGGCCACCAGTGCATTGGGCAGACGTTTGGGGGCAAGGTGGTGAGGGCGCCCACTGGGCTCATGCACGGCAAGACAAGCCTCGTGTGGCACACGGGTGAGGGCCTCCTGGCCGGGATTCCGTCGCCATTCGAGGTTTGCCGGTACCACTCGCTCGTCGTCAGCGACGCTGAGGGTGAGTGGCCCGAGGACCTCGTCAAGACGGCGTGGATCGACGACGGGACTGTTATGGCCCTCAGGCACCGCGACTTAGTGCACGTGCAGGGCGTGCAGTTCCATCCGGAGAGCATTATGACGGACCATGGGATGAAGATCGTGGCCAACTGGGTTGCCATGTGCGACGAGGACTAGGAAGAGCACGTTCTTCGACGGGTGGGTGACGTTGCGCGTGTCAATCGCGCCCGCCCCGCCCGCGGTGACCGCCGCCTCTGCGCTTGTCCGCCCAGCCCATCTGTCCGCCGCGATGAGCACCCCGTGATGTAAGCGCAGGGACGTGACTACCGCGACGCGAAGCTCGCGGCCAGCGCCCGAGGCCGAGGCGGGGGGGAGAACCCCTGGATTCGGCGGGCAGGGGGCAGGGCGGCGGAGGCCTGACACGTGGCAGGGGGACCTGGGAAGCGAGAGAATCTGCTTGCTGTCTCCCACGAGATGATTCGCCCCCCCCCCCGCCCGCACTCTGGCAACGCCACCGGGGCGTTTCTCCCGCCCGATCCAGTAGCGGTCCCCGTTCCGCGTTACCGCCCTAGACTTAGGCACACCCGCGTCTGCGGAAGCGCTGGGCGCCACGCTCCTCGCGCGCTCCCGCGTCCTCGCACGCGCTTGCAACCGCGTCGCGAGAATGGCGTCGAGTTCTTCCCCTCGGGCCGCGTCGTCGAGCCCCGTGGGCCAGCCCGTCGGTTCGCGGTTGGTCGCGGCCTCGTCCGGCGCCCGCGCTGCCGCTCTCGGCCACGGCCCCCCTGTCCCCGCTGCCGCCGCCCGCCCCGTCGCGGCCGCGGCCCGCCGCCACAGCTCGGCCCAGGAGGCGCTCGCCGGTTCCTACGTCCCGCCCTCTTTCACCCGCCGTGTCGCCGAGTCGGTCGCCGCCGCCCCGCTCACTGTGGCCGAGATCGCCGCCCTGCCTGCCGAGCGGGCCACGGGCGCCTCCGTCACCATCCCGCCGCCCCCGGTCATCCGCCGCCCCTCGGTCATGAGCTCCCTCGACGATCTCGACGCGCCAGTACCGCTCGAGCGTGCCATCTACTGCAACCGCAGCCTCAACATGCGTGACGTTCGGGCGGTTGGGTTCGACAGCGAGTCCTGGCAGATGCGGGGCCGGCGGGGCGCCTCCAGCAGACATCGTTGACCCATCTACGACTCGTCGGCGTCTATCGGCGACCGGTTGGCGACCATCGACAAACTGTCGGCTACCGTCCGCGACCCGTCCGCGACCGTCGGCGACCGTCGGCGATACGTCTCGTTCCCCACCTTATCCACCCCCCATCTATCCACCTCACCCCATCTCCAGTGGACTACACCCTCGCCCAGTATATACCGGAGACGTTCGAAGGCCTCGCCCACGACCTCACGAAAAAGAACCTCGTCCACAGCCTCGGCTACCCCCCGGCTGTGCTATCCTTTGCCTTCGACTGGCGCTACTCGCAAAAGGGCCTCACGATCGACAAGGCCCGTGGCAACCTGCTGAAGCGGGATCGACACAATTATGTAAAACTGGCCACGCACGGGTTTCGCCCTCTGGAAAAAGACGAGCGGTATGGATTGTACCGGGGCGGAACGGGATCGGGGGACTCGTTCGACTCGGACAACTACGTCGTGGTGGACACGTTGTTCAGCTTGGCCGAGGCTCACCTGTTCATGCAACTTGTGGAATTGAGAGACCACCATCCGGAACTCTTCGCTGCAGACGCGGCCGACGGTGGCGGGTCCGGCGGCCGATTTGCCTCCGATGGGGGCGGGAACGGCGGCGCACCGACCTACAAGGAAATCTTCAACGACATCCGCGGGGCCGTCGACCTATGCCACCGCGATGGGAGCCTCAAGAAGGAGGTCGCAAAGGACCCTGCCAAGTACATTTACCGTGACCCTGCGCTTGTCGACATCTTTGCCGGCCTTCGCCGGTCTGGAAAGCAGGTGTTCATCGCCACCAACAGCCTTTGGGACTACACCAACGTGGTCATGTCCTTTCTGCTGGAAGACAAGACCGGAGACAAAAAGGACACCGAGTGGTTGCGGCATGTTGACGTGGTGCTGACGGGGTGTGCCAAGCCGGGCTTTTTCAGCTCGCCTCGCCCGTTGTACGAGGTGCACACGGCGACCAACATGTTGTTCAACACAGACAACGGGTCACCCTTGGTTCCCATCGACGGCACGCCGCAGCCCCAGGTGGCCGCCCATCCCGAGGCCGCCGCTGAGAAAAGGGCAGATGGGCTCAGCCGCGTCTTCCAGGGTGGGTTCTTCACTGACCTACACCGTTTGCTGGGAGTGGATAGAGGCGACGAGATCCTCTATGTCGGAGATCACATCTTTGGCGACGTCGTCAAGTCGAAGAAGACGCTAAACTGGCGCACCCTGTTGGTAGTGCCTGAACTGGAAGCGGAGCTGAAGCGGCTCGACGCGGTGCAGCGGGAGTCGGTGGAAGTGGCGGTGGCGACGGGGCAGGCCAAGGTTCTCGAGGAGCGGCTGCTGCGGCTCGACGACGCCATCGCCGATGCCGAGGCCGCGGGACGGTCGCCGGGGGACGACGCCCTTGAGCTCAGGGCTGAGCTGTCGACGCAGCTCGCCGCCGCCGACGCCCGCAGACGCGACGTGCTCCGGCGCCATCACGCGGGCTTCCACTCTGTTTGGGGACGTGTGATGAAGACGGGCACGCAGACATCCTTCTACGCGCACCAGCTCGAGCGCTTCGCTTGCCTCTACACGTCGCACGTCGCGAACTTGCTTCTGATGTCGTCACGGGCGTCCTTTGTTGCCCCGGCAGACGCTCTCCCGCACGAGCTGACACGGGCTCGACGGAGGAGCGCCTCGAGTAGTCCGGTGGCGGCTGACACTGCCGCCAGGGCGTTGCAGTCCTCGGACGATCACGGCGCCGAGACGACCGGAATGATGGACTGAGAGACGGAGAAGGAGGAATCGATTGAAATGCCACATGTCATACTCAGCATCGACCCCCGATCGCTCCACTCACTCCATAGACGTCGTCACCTCGGCAACGAGCCCTCCGCCCCGGGGATGGACGGAAAGATGCACTGCGGCGCTCGCGCCCCGCGCTACCCCCCCCGTGAGTCCCCGCAGCGCTCCCCGCGTGACGTGCCGAGTCACCGCCCCCGGAACCCCGCTCGCCCCCTCGACCGCCACATCCGTCCCCGGGGCCGTCTCAACCTGCTTGGCGAGCCACCGCGGGACCGACGCATCCCACGTCAGCGCCCCCCCCCCGCCCCCCTCCCACATCGGAGCGTACCGTAGCCGGAGGTAACCCTCGAAGAGCGCCTCAAGGTCGCTCACTGTGAGGGGCAGAAAGGGAATGTAGTGATCGACAGCCGCCACGGCGCGCAGGGGCTGGGCAATGGCGGCAGACCCGTCGGACGCCCCAGCAGCGGACGCGCTGCCGGAACGGGCCTCTTCGCCGTTGTTTCTACCGCCTTTGCTGCCGTCGCCGGCATCGCAACCCTCCCCGTCGGCCGCCCAAGCGGCGAAGACAGCATCCTTCAACGCTGACTCGACGTCTCTCTCGGCGCTCTCGGTGTCCGCATCATCCGTGCCGTCGCCCGCGTCCGACCCCGAGCGCCCCCTCGCGTGGGCCTCCAGGACGGCCCCCATCCCCGCATTGGACTCAAGGACGAACACGGCCCCCGCCGCATCAACGCCTTCCTCCCGCAGCCTGCCGCGGTCCAGCAGCCGTCGCACCAGCGCTCTTCCGCGGCAGTCCAATCGATCGTATTCCTCGACCACCACCAGCGCATCCCCTCTGTGCCGTCGCAGGTGATCCGTCAGCGTGCCATGCAGGCGTGCAAAATCCTCCTCCCTGCCCCGAGGCGAGTGCGCCACACCATAGAGGGTGAGGTAGCCTGGGCAGGCCGCGCCTGGGCATCGTCCGATATCCTCAGCCTGGACCCCCCACAGCCCGAGGGCGAGGACGCGGTGGGCGAGGCTCTTGCCGACCCCGGGAGGGCCGTGGAGACTGAGGACGAGGGGGCTGGCATGAAGGAGGTCGAGGGGCTGCGCCGATGCGCTACCGACGCGGGACGAGAGGTGATCACACACAGCGGCGGCGATTGAGGAGGTGGCATGAGTCTGGTGGAGGACGTTGACGGCGAGGCCGTCAGTGACGAGGGCGCAAGCGTCGCGGTGGTAGCGGCGGGGTGCGCCAGGCCAGGCACCAGCCGCCCACGCGCCGAGGGCGCCCCACCTGTCGGCGATGACTGCAGCCCCGGCGGCCCCAGTCTCGAACGCCGAGGTTGGGAGCCGGGAGACGGCGGTCGGTATGTGTTCAAGGGTCTGGTGGCCGGCGTCCGTGAGTCTGAGAGCGGGGGCGAGGGTCGAAACACAAGACGTCGTCGGGCGGGGAACGGCGCGCACGAGGGCGCGGCGGGGGGCACCGCCGTCGCTGACAGGGCGCGCGTTTCGCTCCCCGTGGTCGTCGTGGATCCCACTTGCCCCAGAAGCGCTCCACCAAGGGCTCCCAACACGACGGGAACGGCCAGAATCAGAGAAACGGGCGTCATTTTCGTGCGTAGGCCTCACCACCCGGGCAGCGACGGCGAAGAGCCCCGTGCCGTCGGCTGCGGGCCGGGTGCCGTCGACGCCGTGGGCCCCCTCGGGCGCGTCCCTTTCACGCAAACGAGCCACTCGGTGACGACGAGGGTCCACGCTGGCTCGTGGCACGTGCGCGGATCACCGAAGGAGAGCAAGTGACGAGCGGCGAAGGCAAGGGCGTGGAGGAGGTAGATCGAGAAGGTTTAAGAGGCCGGCGGCGACCCTCCGCGTGAGGAAAAGTGCCCGTTCTGTAGCCACTAGGCTCGCGGGGGCACGGCGGGGCCATCAGCCCCGCCCGCACTGCCGCGTCCCGGCCGACGCCCTAGTGGCGGAGTCTGCCGCGTTGAGCCAGAGCGACGCCCGGCGGCACGGTGGCAGCGGCCGGCCCGCCAACTCGGCGCCGCGTCACATCCATCCCACTCTCGCTGCGTGGGCGGCCACTGCAACGGCCGTCCTCCCGGCGACGGCGAGCGCCCGCGCCGACGAAGCCGCCATGCCAGCGAGGGGGGACTTGCGCTAGCTGCCTGCTCGCCGCCCGCTCGTCTCGAGCCCGCAACCCGTCCACCCGCCCGCCGGTTCTACCCGATCCCGCAGATCGCTGGCCGCATCCAAGCGCTCCCACCCGCATACCGCACGTCGCTGCGGGCCCTCGCTGCGCACTGCCGCTTGAACCCCGCAACAGCCCTAGACGCTGCTTCCCGATGGCGCGACGCACGCCGCGCCGATGCCCCCGCGGCGGCTCCCGACTCCTCCGAATCTCTCGCGCTCGATCTGCTTTTTCTTGACGCCGCAGCGGCCGTGCTTGGCGCCCCGTTCCTCGGGCGCGGACGCCACGACGCCACGTCGTCGTCATCGCTGCCGGCCGCGCCCCTCTCAGCCCCCGCTGCCTCGGCGCTGCAGGCCGCACTTCTCGGCGACGCATCCGCCAACCGCCGCCCCCTCGTGCTCACGGCTGCCGCCGTCGCCCTGTGTCGCCTACCGGGATACCCGGACCTCTCAGCGCCCGGCGCCTGGTCCGCCCCTGTCCCTGCCGGCCCTTCGGGGCTACTGCCCGCCGTGGCGCGGCGGCTGGCCGCCGTCCTTACCGCTGCGTCGGCGCGCGACCACGGCGCCCTCACAGCCCGCATAGCCGCCGCTCTCGTCGCGCGTGTGCGCCTGAGCTACTCCACGAAGGGGGGAACTGACACCGCCCTGGCGCACAAGGGTCGGGTCGAAGGCTGCCACCGGCTCCTGGGCGCCGCGCGGGGGCTGGTCCCGCCGCTGACCGATGCCGAGGGGTCGGCTGAGCTCGCCACACTGCTCGTCGAGCTGACGCGGGGCACCAAGTCGGGCACGCCTTTTACGGTCCCGCCGCCGGAGGAGAAGCGGGAACGCCTGGAGGTGTGGACGGCTCTGTGCCGATGGCTGTCGGCCATGCTGGGCGCGGCCGTGGGGCGGGGTCTGGTCGATCCGGGCGTCTTGGTCCCGGTGCGCGGCCTGACGCCGGGCTCGGCCGCCGCTCCCGTCGCTGACGATGCGGTGCGAAGTTTGTCGTCCCGACGCGGCCCGGTCCTTGGGTCCGCGTCCGCGTTGGCGACGGCATCGGCGGCCGACGCCCGCGAGCGGTGGCTCGAGGCCCTTGCCGCCCTACGGGACAATCTCCGCGGATGGCTACAAGGCAACAAGGGGGGCCGACCGGGCACCTTCCCCGACGCCATCTACCTGCTGGCGGTGTGCGCGTGCCTCATGCCATCCGACGCCCCCGACGCGTCCTCGGCCTTTCTGGACGAGGCGGGTTGGCTGCTCGAGCACCTGCGCGGGGCGCTGGGTCGGGGCAAGCTGTCGGTATCCGGCCGCGCCGCCGCGCTCGGGGCTGTGTCTCTGCTGCTGCGAACTTGGGCACGCGAGCACGCCGGCGCGCGTGGAGTGGGCGCGGCGAGAGCCGAGGGGTGGCTCGACCGCCTCCTCCTACCCAGCCGGCAGCGGACGGATGCGCAGGTGCTCGAGCTACTGCGGTCGGGCGACCTTGTCCCACCGAACGACCCCGAGGGGGGCGCGGCCGCCCTTGCCCCGCTCCGACACGGTCTTGCCCGTCTTGTGCGGCGCGCTCCAGACTATGGCGGGCGGCGGATCTTGCGCTTACTACTGGCCGGCGAGGGGCCAGGTTCAGTTGACGCGCGCCTGCTTGCCGTGGCGATCCTGCGTGACAGCCTCGTGGCGGCGGGCGCTGAGGCTGAGGCGCGTGTGGCAGGTGACGTCGATGTCGAGGGGGGTAGCGACCATCGCGCCAGCCGGACCGGGCTTCGAGGCGGCCGAGGATCTCCCCTCCCCGGCGGCCTGTCGTCCGCCATGGGGTCAATGGGGGTCTCCTGCCTGGACGCACCAAGTGACGGCGGCGACGGCATGATCGACGACGGCCCCCCCCCGGCCGCCGACGAGGCCCGCGCCCTTGCCCACCTCGCCCGCTCCGGCCCCGACGCGTGCCTCCTCGCTCTTTTCCCTGATGAGGACCTCGCCCAGCGCGTTGCTGGTCCCTTTTGCCGCCTCCTTGATCTGTGCATCGACCGACTCGCTCCCGTACGCAGCGGAATTGTGGGCAGCGCCCGCGTCGACACGGGGCTCAACCCAGTATTGCGCGCCCTTGTCGAGGCTCATCCGTATGCACCCCTCTGGGGAAGATTGGAAGGCCTGGCCCTCCTCATCGTCCACCGCGAGGGCGGGCCGAACGATAAGTCGGCATCGGGGTCAGGCGGGGCCGACAGCCGCGTCCGGGCCCGCGACATGCGCAGCGCAGCGCTGGGGGCCCTCGAACGGACGTGTGACCTGGGTGGCGATGCCCGCGAGACCGCTGTTGGAGTGGTTCTCAAACGGTTGATCAGTCGCACCGGTGCCGCTGCGCGGAACGAGGGGGGTACGACTGGCCGTCTGGAGCGAGAGGAGGATGCGGCGGACCTCGCTGACGTTCTTGTGGGTCTCCTGGGGCGGTGGGCCCACAGTGTCGCGGATGCGGCTCGGGTCCGGCTGTCGGTTGCCCGGGGGGGCGCCGAGGCCCTAGCCCGGCGGGCTGCGGGGCCCTCAGCCGCCCTCCTGGCTGATGTAGAGACTGCCGGAATCGCGCTTCTCGCCACGCTCCGGCCTAGCCTGCGGCGCCGCGGTGTCAACGTCCTGCGGGCCGCCCGTGCCGTGTCCCATGCTGCCAACGCTGCCGTCGCAAGCGTTGGCACCGATGATGCCCTTCTTGCAGCCGGCGTCGACGAGGCGAGTGACCCCGCGCCGCAGCTCCTCCAGACATTCTTCATCGCTGACGCCCTTGACAACGAGGGCGAGGCCATCGTGCGGGCGGCCTGGTGGGACGAGGGGCACTGGTCTTGCCTGCAACGGCGACACCGGCCCGTCCCCGCCAGCGGCGTCGCGACGTTTGAATCGCTGCTCGACGGTGGAGGCATGGGCGGGAGGAGCGAAGGGAACGACGCATCCGGTGGATTGTCTGCGTCGACCAACCCGACGCCCGTGGACCAGCATCGGTGGGCGCTGACGCTGGCTGCGCTGGCGCGACGGGCCGTCGCTGACGGTTCGCCGACAGTACCGCGGCTCTTTAGCTACTGCTGGTCGGTCCTCCGCGATGGCACTCCACTTGAGGGCGCTCCGCAGGCATCGGGAGGCAGCTGGCGCGCCCACGCGCTTCTGCTGTCGGCCTTGCTCCCCTCGGCAGGACCTGAGAGGGACGCCGCCGCCGCTGGCGCCTCTCCCTCCCTTGCCGCCGCCGACCCTGCGGCCCCCCCAGGCCTCCCCCGCCGCGCCCGCGACGCTGTCGTCCTCCTCGTTGCCGTTGCGTCCGCCGAGGTCGACCGCTCCCGCCTCGACGACTGGCGGTCGGCCCGGGACGCTGCCATCTGGGCCCTCGCCCTCGCTCCGCTCGACCTCGTCGGACCTGTTCTGGCTGAGCTCCGTCCCGTGGCCGATGGTACAGGGGACGTGGCGCGATGGCGCAAGCCCCGCCGCGCCGCTGCTCGGCTTGCCCACGCCAACGTTTGCCGCCTCATGGTCGATCATCTGCCCAGCACCGCCGTTGGAGCGTCTCCCGCGCTGGCTGCCCATATTGACCTCTTTCTCGCAGGTGCGGTGCGCGCCGCCGCCCGGCCGGCCGACCTCGGCCTTGCCGCAGACGATGAATTTCAGTTTCGGTTCTGCGCGGCCTCTGTTGCCGCTCGCTCGGTCACGGAGTTGTGCCGGTCCGGGGTCGGCGTCCCGTCCACGTACTCCTGGCTAATGCGTGACGCGCGCGCGGCCTTGTCACGGGTACTGCACGGGTGGGCAGCGGCGTGCGGCGCAACGGTCTCAGGGTGTGGTGACTCGCGATGCGACATGCGAGTAGTGATTGCAGCAAGAGCCAACGCGTCGGTGGCGCGCGAGCGCGTGCGCGGAGGGGAGACTCGACCGTTTCTGACCGAAGCGGAGCTGTCGGATCCGCTCGAGCTTCATGCGGCGTATGCGGGAATCGCCGCCGAGGCCGCTCTCGCCGCCCTTGCTTGCTGCCCTCCGGCCTCACGGCTGTCGTCTAGTGACGTGGGTCACTCGACCACCGAGGCCGAGGTGGGTGACGACGACGCCACCCTCAGCGCTTGGCTTGCCTGGATCGACGCGCGGCTTTGCACCTCCGCCCGCCCCGCGGCCCGCTCGGAGCTGTCCCCTGAGAACTCGGGGGGGCGCTTCGGTGGCCGTTCGAGCTCCGGCGACCATCGCGGCGGCGGGGGAGGGGGGGCTCCCCATGACGCTGTCCACCTCCCTCCCGCCCGCCGCCCCCACCTCGCCCACCTTCTCTGGGCTCCCTCCCCCCGGGACGTCGCAACGGCGGCTCTCGCCGGCCTCGTCGCCGCCTGTGGCCCCGACGTTCTGCCTCGCATTGTGGACAGGTGCTGGTCTCCCGACGTCGCCCTCGCCGACGGGTATCTCGCCGCACTTGCCGTCGCTGTTACGAGCGCCGACAGTGCCGACACAGTGAACGTTGGCCCCGCCGTGCTGCTGTCGCTGACTCTCTTCCGGGTCTGCGACGCAAGAGAGCACGTGAGAGACGACGCAATCCACGTGTGTTATGAAGTCAACCGCCTCTTTTGGCCTGGGGATGCCGAGACGGCCGACGGAGGCGGCGGCGGCGGTAGTGCTGAGGGCGACGGCGGGGCCGACGCCGCCCTCGGCGACGCCCTCAGCCTCGGTCACGCGGGCCTGTCGGGGGCCGTCGAGACCCGGGCGCGGACCCTGGTGGGGCAGCTTCCCGAGGGACAGCAGCGCACGCAGATCATCTTGTCCGGCGCGCTGGCCGAAGCGCGGCCCGAGCTGACCGAGGGCATTGTGCTCGAGCTGCTGGGCCGGCTGCGCGGTGACCTGGCCGGCGACCCGGTGCGGCGTGCTGCCGTGCTGTGCCTGATTGCGCCGTGGACGAAAAATCTGGTGCTGCCTCCACGGTGGGAGAGCGCGATGGGGCTGCTGCAGGCGCTGCTTGACTGCACACGCGAGCAAGGCGCGCTGTTTCCGCGCGAGGTTGAAGCGCTATGGCGCGGCGTAGGGTGCCGCTCGGACAACATTGGACCTGTTCTCGAGTTCTTGCTTTGGCACGGAGTCGACGCGAGCAGCCGGGATGCAGCGGCGGTGACGGCGGGTGAGCCCCCCTCGCCGGAGCGCGGGGCAACGGTTGGTGGCGCTGCTGACGCCCACGCTGATGGTCAGGGCTGGTCGCCGTCTCCCGAGTCCTCCTCCCTCGAGGCCTTCTTGCTCACGGCGCAGCGCGTGTGCCTCTTTCTCGCGAGAGCGGACAAGGAGGCCGGTCGCGCCTGCGTGACGGTCAATCGACTGGTCGACGAATATCTGTGCCGCCTCGTCAGTGAGCCCGCTGCAGCGCCGGAGGACGACCCCAAGGGCGATGCAGATGCCGTCTCCGGCATCGATGCGACGGTGTGGCGCATCCCGCCTGCCCGGCCTACGACGTCCCGCCGCGCCCTCTCCCGGATCGACGGGGATGGCGGGGCCCGGCGCCCTCTGCTGGCGGCCGAGATCGCCATGTGTCTTTTGGCCGAGCTCTGCTTCGAGCTGCATGAGGAGACGGGAGACCACCTCCCCAAGCTGGTTCACGCCGCGCTCACGTGCATCGACAGCGACCACGACACCGTCGCATGGCACGCCTGTCGCCTGGTCCAGCATGCCCTCTACAGCTTGCATGAGGCGCGTTCGGGGCTGGACGACGACGGCGGGGACGGCGACGTCGGGGCCGGGGACGAGGGAATGCGACGGAGTTACCGGCAGGCCAACGCGATGATTGCCGAGATTCAAGCGGCGGGTGATCGCCGCCTACTCCGGCGTGAGCCCGGGAATCTCGCCGCCGCCTCAGTCGGCGCCCGGAGCGACGCGGAAACTCTGCTGGCTAGCTTTACCGCCCTCGTTGTCGACGCCGTCCCTCCGCGCCTCGTCCTCGTCTCCCGGCCTGGTGGATGGGCCGATGTTGCCCTCGACTGGGCGCGCGGCGGATTGAACCGCGGCCTTGCGCTTCGCGCGCTGCACATCTTCAAGGCGCTCGATCTGCAGCTGTCGGCCTCATCCCTTGCCGACCTCGTCGCACTGGCGGCTTCGGCCCGGCGGGCTTGCGCCGATCGGCCCTCGCGCTGGGCGCTGGCCCTGGCCTGCGAGACGCAGTCGGTTCTGCTTAGCGGGGCCCAAAGCAGCGAGGAGGGTACGCTGCTCCTCTTCCCGCAGCTGCTCTGGGCGTCGCTGGCCTCGTGCCTCGGGCCGTCGGCGACACTGCTGACGGCGGGAGCGACCAGCCTGGCGTGGCTCCTGTCGCGGGTGGATGTGTCGCTGCCGGCAACGCAACACGTGCTCATGTCGTGCGTGCCGGGCGACGAGGGCGGGGGGGCGGGGGCGCTCGAGCGCGTCGCTCCGGCGTTGGTGAGGGGCGTCGCGGCCCGGTCTCCCGTCACCCGCGCGGCGTGTGTCGACGCCGCGGCAGGGCTTCTGCCTGCCCTACTTGCCGCTAGTGGTGGGTCGCGTGGTGACGACGATATGTTTTACGGGAGCGAAGCGCAGCTGGCTGCGCTAACGGCCGCCTTGGTTGTCTGGGCCGCGGCCGAGGGCTGCGGACCCCGACACGCGGGGCGCCGCAGAGCGCTGATTGACTTCCTCGAGAGGGGGGCCAAGACGGCACGCGGAGCGTGGTCCGACCTCGCCTGGGCTGCGCTCGGCCTGGTGGAAGCTACCGCCGAGAGCGGCGGCGGAAATGGGGCGGCTTTATCCGACGCCGCGGCCAACGTCGGCGTCGATGCCGCTGACTCGGACGCACTCGCCGAGCCCCGCGCCCGCGCCGCGACTGCGCTCGTCGCCGCCCGCGTCCCCTGGGCCGACGGCGGCCCTCTCCCCTCGGACGACGGTTCATCGGCCTCCCCCGTGATAGTCGAGGCCGTCGTCGCCACTCTGTCGGTCCTTTGCACCAGCGAGTGCGAGCCCGTCGCCCAGGCGGCACTTGTGGCAGGGGCAACCTACCTTGCGGCCCTGTATTCCGCGGCCACGCGGCGGGGAGGCGGAGGCGCGGCGGTGGTGGCGTCAGGTCCCCCCTTGGCCCCTCCGGCGCTGCTGGTGGGCCTGCAGGCCGCGAGCACCGCGGCGATTGATCGGCACGCGCGGGCGGCGGGGGCGCTGCTCGAAGCGGCGGTGGCTTGCGCGGGCCGGGGGTGGGCGCCGCCGGCGGGGCCGCGGCCGCCACTTGAGGCTCGGCGGTGGGGGGGGCTCGACTGGCGGCCTGACCCGGCGTGCGGGAGCGACGCGCTCGAGGACGTTCTGCGAACGTTTCCGGGGGGTCGCGAGCGGAGGCCCAGAGACGTTGCGAGCTTCGCCTGCCTGCGGGGGCGCTGAGGGGCCAGGCGTTGGCCGAGGGCGGGTGGCACCTGCCGTGGTGGGGGCAGAGGAGAAGCGGGACGACCCTGGAAACCCCGAGACAGAGATCCCGACAGCAGCTCTAGATTCAGAGATCTCCCTTCATCCGCTTCGTGGAGGAGAAGGCCCGCGTTTCGCCCGGAAGAGCGGACGGGTGGCTCAAAGGTTGTTTCGAACGGCACCGCCCCAAGGTGAACGACATGACTGTCTCTCCGGCTGATGTGGTCGAGGGGCGAGTCGCATGGTCACCTTCCGGGGTCAATGGCCCCCTCGAGCGCGCTCGCGACCTCAGCGTCCTCCGCGAGCGCCCCAACGCCGGCCAGCCAACGAGCCCAGCGTGCTTGCGGCCCCCACGCTCTACGCGCCCCTCGTCTCTATATACCCCTACAGCCCCCTTCGCGCCCGTGTAAGTGTCGCAGTCCCGACCTCGACGATGCCCGCCTCGCCAACAGCCTGGTCGAGGACCTCGCCGACGACCTCGCGTCAGTCCGGCGCAGGGCAGCCGAGGCCCTGGAACGTAAGCTCCTTGGAGGCACTCTCGATCCCCGCGTCCTGCTGCAAACCCCCCGCGCGTCCGAGACAATCGTGTATCTCGCCGGCGACGAGGGCAAGTGCGACGTCGACGACGCGGCGGCCCGCGCAGCGCGTGCGGCTGCACTGCGCGTCGTGGGGGTCCTGGTCCGGCGGGGTGGCCAGGCGGCGACGGCTGCCCTCGTGGAGGCCGGGGCCCTCGATGCGGCGTCCGCGGCGGGGCGGTCCGGGGGCGCTTCGGCGCGGGCGGGCCTCGAGGCTCGCGACGCCCTTCTCGGCTGCGAAGGCACCGCCTCAGCCATCGCGGCTGCCAAGGCCCAGGTCGCGACAGAGCCCCCTGCCCCGCGCCCCGCCGCGGCACCTCCCGCGCCTGACACCGCCGCGTCGACGTCGAAGTCATCCCCCTCACCCCGCCCGACGCTGCTCCTGGCGCCCTCGGATCTTCGCGGCTGGACTCTCCCCTGCCCCGTCACGAGCCGGGGCGAGGACGGGGCGCTGTGGGACATTGCCACGCGGGCGTCGCTGGCGTCCGACCCCGCCGGAGCGTCGGCTGCACTAGAAGCGGCGGCGCGCCTCCTCCGAGGCGGCCTGCCGGGAGCCGCAGTCCTCGCGCAGGCGCCGGATTTGGCGGCGACGGCTTGCCGGTGGGCCGCTGGGGGGTGCGGAGGGGACCGAAGCACGACCTCGTTGGGTGCTGACGCCGATGCTGATGCCCCCACTGCCGGGGCAGCGGCGCGGCGGTCGGCTCTTCGCTTTCTCGCCGCCCTCGGCACTTCCCTGTCGGCGGGTCTGCGCCGCGCCTCGACGGCCGCCCTCGCGGTGCCGGCGGGGGTGGCGCGGGAGGGCGGAGGGGGACGGGATGTCGTCCCCGCCACTGTTGACGCCACGTCGCTCGCTCACTCCACCCTAGTCGTGGCTGTACCCCTCCTTTCAGGAGCCGGGGCGGGGTCGTCCGCGCCCTGGTCTGGCCCTTTCGGACGCACGGCCGCCGTCGCCGACGCCGCAGCTTGTGTCCGTGCGCACCTTCCGCTTTTGAGGCCGCCGCTGGGGACGTCGGACATGCAGGGCGAAATTGACACCAGCGGCGCTGGCCGTGCGGGTTCGGCCACAGCTGCGCAGCTCGCTGCCCTTCGCGTCCACCTCTCGAGCGCTGCCTCTGCGTGCGACGCCGCGGCCTATCTCGCCGAGTGCCTCCGTGGGAGAGCAGGAGAAGGGGAGGGCACGGCCGGACTGGGGTTGGCCGAGGCCGAGGCCGCCGGCGTCGCCCGCCTCGCCGCGTGGTCTACAACGCTCGACCTTGCCGCGTGCCTCTCCCCCAGCGACTTTGCGCTTGCGTGCCCTCTCCGCCTCCGCCAGAGTCTCCTCGACTGGGTTGGGCGGCCGGGCGCTCTCGCCTCGTTCCCGTCACTGGGCAGCCGGGCCTGCCGCCTGGCTGCGTCGCTCGACGGGGAGGCGGCGGCTGACCTGCGCCGGGCGGCGGCAGTGGCCCCGCTGGCGCGGGCGTCGGCGGTGGTGGAGCGTTTGGGAGCTGGAGGAGCAGAAGGGGACGACAAGAGCGAAGGAGAGGCTCGCATCGCAGTGCGCGCCGAGGCGCGTCGAATTCCGCTAGCTGCGCTGGCGTGGCTCCCCCGCCCAGCCCTCGCTGCCTCGGCCGTACTCGACGCCGCTGTAGATGCCGACCTCGGCCGTGCCGACGCTGGCACCCCTCCTCGCGCCGCCTCACCCGCCCCCCCCGCCCCCCAGGCGCCGTGGGGACCATCGTCCCGCGTCGCGGCAGTGCTCTCCCACCCGGCCCCGGCCGTCCGCTCCGCCGTGCTCTGGAGCGTTGTGAAGCGCATCCGCGATGGTGGCGACGGCAGAGCCGACCTCCTGTGTGCCATCTGCTCAGCCCCGGAAGACTTTGCGCGAGCCTGCTGCGCAGCGGGATTTGCGCCCGCCGGGGTATCGGCCGCGTCGTCATCGGGGGCTAATGGCGCCGACGACGCCGATGCCAGCGACGATGAGGACGGCGCGTCGTCCCGCCTCCCTGCCGCTCGTGCCCTCGCCGTCGTCGCGTCCGAGCTCGCCGAGGCCGCGCGGGCCTCAGCTGGCGCCCCGCCGCGCGGATGGGCGGACGGCCGAGCCCCGGACCCGCCAGCAGGCGTAGCGGCGGCCGCGTTGACCGCCTTGGCCCGATGGAAGGGATGGGTGCTCGGCCTTGTACCCTCGCTCGAGGGCACCGCGCGGTCAACCCTGGCCGCCTTGGCGGGCACGCGGCCCTCGGCCCCCTGGGCTGGGGTCGCACCCCTCTGTCTCGGCCTGCTGTCGACGTCTGCCGTCGCCCGGCACGAGGCTGCAAGGGCCATCGTCGCCCTTGGGGGCCCAGCAGCCTGGGCGCACGCCAGGTCCGGCGAAGAGCATGCGGTGGATCGCCTGGCTGCCCTCGCGGCCGAGCCAGCCACGCAACGCCTGTTCTGGACGGCGCTCGAGACGGAGCCCGTCTCGGCCGCTGCAGACCACCCCGCTTCGGAGGCGCTCTCGGCTGACGACGCACGGCGCCTCCTCGCTGTGCTCTCCTCCGATGTGCACGGCCCGGCGGTGCGTCTCTCCGCCGTGAGTCAACTTGAGGCCCTCGCGCGTCGCTCGGACGCGTCTCCTCTCGCTCGGTGTCCACGACTGGCGGCGGAGACGGCGGAAGGCGCGGCTACGACGGCCCTGATCGGCCTCTCAGATGGACCCAGGGGGGGTGATGCCTCCCTCCTCGTCGCCCCCTGCCTGCGCCTTGCTGCCGCCCTCGCTGCCCGGCACGGCGGTGTCGTCTTTCGTCCCGAGAGCGATCTCCGTCTTTGGCGGCCACTCGCCGTCGCATCGCTCATCAGCGACGAGGCGGCCGCCGCGTCAGCGGGCCTCGCCGTATTTGCCCTTCGCAGCTGCGCCTGGGCAGCTGGGGCGCCTGGCGGATTCGAACCCAACGATGGCGGCGCGCATGCGGTCGGTGCCATCGACGGGATCTCGGGCGCTCCTCTGGGCACCGACGAGGGCTCGCGCTGCCCCCCGCAGATTGCCGACGGATTCCACCTTCCGCCGCGCCTGCGCCCGCGGCGCGCGGCCGACGCGGGTGCGGCGGTGGCCGCGGCGTCGCGGCGGCCCCGCCGCCTTGCTGCCGCCATGGCGGCGCTTGAGTCGCCGGCCATTGACTCCACGACTGGCACCTTAGATCCCGCCGCCGCCAGTGCCGCTGCCGCATCGCATCGCAGTCCCGCCCCTGCCACTCCTGATTCGTGGCACGCCGCCGCAACGAGCGCCGTCGAGGCCCTGGGCGCCGCGCGGAACCACGAGGACGCCCTGACGGCTCTCGCCGCCCTGTCCTCCCTCTGCGTGGCCGACCCCGCCGCGGCCGAGGCCGTCGCGCGGTTGGCCGCGTGGGCACCTCCGCTGCGGGCGATTCTGAGAACGCCTCCGGTAAACCTTGCGGATCACGCTGTGTCGACGGCGGCACTGGAGATGCTCGGGGTGGTGGCGCCGCTGTCTGTCTTCCCTTCGGCGGGGGCTGGGGGCGTGGGGGGAGAGGGAGACGACGTGCCCTCGTCAGGCGACGCCTCGGGTGCGCTGCTGGCCGCTCTCCTGCTCCAGTCTTCCGCTGGTCCGGCCCTCGAGGCCGGATGCCCGCTGCTCCCGTGGACTCCGCTCGCAATCGTGAGGGCGGAGCGCGGCGGGCGGACTACGCTAGCTGCCGATGCGGCGGCGGCGCCCGAGGTGTCGGCCGCCGTCCGTGGTGCCCGTGCCCGTCATGCCTTCTTGTCTTCGGCCCTGCGCACTTGGGAAGCCGTTGCAGACGCTTGCGCGCGTCGTGCCGACGTCGCCTCGGGCGCCAGAGTTCTCGCTGTCCTCGCGGGTACGCGAGTGGTCAATGCCCTCGCCGCCGCCGCCGCGCCGTCGGGAGCCAGGCGGCCAGACGGCCGGGCCGCGGCGGCCCCCGCCGGGGCCGAGGCCCCGGGTGACCTCGCTCCCGCGGCCCTCGCGACACTCTCGGCTCTGGCCCGCCTCGCCGCCGCCCTCCCAAACCGGCCAGAGGCTGCGGCTGCCGCATCCGCGCTGCGGGGCGCTGTGCCAAGTGTGGTTGCCAGCGGTGCCGCGTGGGGCGGCGCCGCAGGCCTCCCAGGTGCGCGTGGTGCCCGCGCTGCCGCCGTTGGATTCGTCGCCCTCGCCGCCGCGCTGCCCCGAGAGGGGATCTCCCAGGAAGTCGATCCCGACGTCGACAACGACGACGTCGTCGCCTGGAGCGGGTCAGACGGAGTCGCGTGGCTCGTGGCGACAGCGGAGGACCCCGCCACAGCGCCTGAGGCCCGGGCCGCCGCGATGGCGTCCCTCGCCCTCCTCGCGTCCGGGGCCGCCGGGCCGGCCGCTGCCGTCGCGATACGAGGCGCATGGCCGGGGATAGGGCGCGCCGCGGCGAACATGGCGGCGGATACAACGCTCGCTCCGGTGACACGCGCGGCGGCCCTCGACCTCTGCGCCACGCTCCTCGCGCTCGCTCCCGCGGCCTCGCCAGAGGAGACTTCACCTGGCGCCCACGTCGCGACCTCGGCCCCGCTGTGGCGGTCGGTCGCGGCGCTCGTAGACCCATCGCTGTCGACGCCACCGCATCCGCTTGTCGTCGGAGCCGCGGCGCGACTTCTCCTGGCGCGGAGGACGCTCGGCATCGAGGCCTGGGCCAACGACACCGACTCCAATGCTGCTTGCATCGCTGTCCAGTTCTCTGCCGTCCTCTGTCGCCTCGCCCCGTCGGCTGGCGAGCTCTCGAGCTCCGACGCTCCCGACGCCGCTTGGGCGGGCTGGAAATCGTCGTGGGCGGCAGTTGAGGCCGTCGGGCGGCTCTGCAAGGCGGTGCTGTCCCAGCCCGTAGCCGATGAGGCGGACCCCGCAGCCGACGTTTGTGCGGCCCGGAGGCGCGCGGCAATCGGCCTCGCGGCGTGGTGCGGGTCGCCCGCAGCGCTCGCGGCCGCCGAAGCGATCCGATCCGCCGCTGTCTCGCGAGGGGAGGGAGGAATGGGCGCGGCCCTGGCGCCGGCGTCTCTCGCCGCCCGCGCAGAGTGCGACGCCTCTGCCGCCTCCGCCGCCTCCGCCGCCGCCCTCGCTGCCCTCGCGTCAGTCGCTCGCGCTGCGCCGGGGGCGAGCGAGGGGGGCGGCCTCGTTCTCGCCGATGCCGCTGCCGAGGCAGAGGCCTCGCCCGAAGCGGGAATCGCGGCGCTTCTCGGAGCGGGGGCGGCACGGCTTTGCGGGGACCCATCGGACGCGGCGGCTGCGCGCCTCGTCGGCGACGGGCTCGGGGCCGTCGGCGCCCTCGGCGGCCTCGGCGGCGGGGCTCCGGCGGCGGCTGAGTCCGTTATCGGGAGCGCGGCCGCGGCTGCCGCGTCGTCGCTTGCGACAGCCCTGCGCGAGCTCGCCTCACGGGCTCACGCCCGCGCCGTCGGGCGCGACAGCAGCGTGGGCGGCGCCGGCGCCAGAGGCAGGCCACGTCGGCACGCCCCCGCGGGGCCGGTTGTCTTGGCGTCCCCGCACCCCGGTGCCTCGTCCGCGACGTCTCCGACTCCCGAGAAGACGGAATTCTCCGACCCCACCGACTCGCTGCTGTGGACGGCCGTTGTGGCGGCCGAAGACGCCCTTCCGTATCTGCTGGCCCGCGCTAGCGTCCCCCCCTCGGCGTCGAACGCGGCTGTCGCGGCCAATGCCCCGGCCCGCCTTGTCGGCGCTTTGACTTCCGCCTACTCTCTGCTCGTCCTCGGCGAAGGCGGCGACTCTTTGGCCGCCGACTCCGCCCCCACCTCCGACGTCGCTGTGCGGGTGAGCGCGGCCGCGCTCCGTGGCCTCGCCGCACTCTGCGCCCCGTCGGCCGCGGCCCGCGTTGCTGTGGCCGAGGCCGGCGCGTGGGCGGCAGTCGACCGCGTCTGGGCGGCGCTGTCGGCGGCCGGGGGTCCCCGCGGCGATGCCAGCCCCCGCCTCGCCCTTCTCGCCTTCGCGGCGCGGTGCCTCGAGTCGTGCCCCGAGGCCGCAGCAGCCGCCGCCAGGGCCGATGACGGACCCGGGTTGGGGCCGACGTCGGGTTCTGGCCCGTTTCGCCCCGATGCGGCACTGGCAGCCCTGCCGGGTGTTGCGGCGCGATCTCCCCTGGCGCGCCTCCTTCGTGAGGTCGCAGATGGCGCGTCGCGCGACCCATCTTGGGGGTCTCGCCGGGCCGACGCAGGGTCATCTCGGGCCCTCCTCGACGCCCTCGGGTCCGTCCTGTCGACGCCGCTTGGGCGCCGGGCTGCCGTTGCCGCACGGACGCACGTTGTCCTCCTCCGGCGCCTTGACGCCCTCGCCAATGAGCTTCCGACTGGCTCCGCCGCCGCCGTTCGCGCCCGCGAGGGAGTCGACGCGGGGCCCGTGATTCTTGCCTGCCTGACCGGCGTGGCCGCCTCGCAAGGAGGGCGTCGAGCTCTGCTCGGGCCACCACCGCGGCCCCGGCTCGGGTCTGGAGAGCCTGCGGGGCCGCCGACGGTCTTGTCGATCGCCGCTGTGGCCCTGTCCTCCGCCCCCCCCGCTGGCCTGTCGCCCGGGCCCGAGCTCCGCCGCTCCGTTCTAGGGCTCCTCCGCGCGCTGTCGTTGGATCCGGCGCCCGCCCGCGCCGCGCTGCTGTCGACCGACGGCGCCCCGGCCCTCGCTGCGCTCGTGCGGGCCGTCGATGGCGCCAGCAACGGAAAGGACGGCGTGGGCGGCAGAGAAGGCGAATCCGCCCCGCCCGACCTGATCGAGAGCTTTCTCGCGCTCGAGGCTCTTTCGCGCCTCTGCCTTCGCGGCAGCGGGATCGTCCAGGCTCTCACGGGCCCAGACGGCGCGCACGCTGGACTCGGGTGCGCTGCGCGGTGTCGGGCCGTGCGTGAGGGTGTCCAGTTGGCGCTCGGAGCAGCCGATGGCCCAAAAGCGGGCGTCGACTTGCCGTCAGCGGCTATCGTCCACCCTGCGGCGCGGGCACTCGCGGCAGCCACTGTGCGGGCCGCGGCGGCCGTGGAGGCTCTGCTTGAGACGGCGTGAGGCAGAAGGGAACAGGCAGAGTCGACCGTTTAAAATAGTGATTCATGGTTCCTTCTCCTATCATCGCCTCAGTCGATCCCTCCCTGCAAGCTCCAGTCGCTGAAACGAGCCGCCCGAACCGCAGGGTTCGAGAGCCCCTCGGGGGGCCGGCCTGCGCCAAGGTGGCGCAGGCGGAGCAGCATCCAATCGGGCGACTCCCGCGACACGGAGTCGCTCCGGGCGGCATGGGTGTTGCTGCCCCCCAGCTCGGTAGGGTTTCCGAACTCGTCTTCCGGATGATCCCGACCGAGGCGCTCGGGCTTGAGCCATCCGAGACCGCGCATTGACGCGGCAAGCATGTCGCGTGCAGTGGGCAGCGCTGGGGGCCAAGGCTCGACACACGGGACAGCCTCCTTGTCGCGCCCGTGCGTGTCGGCCTGGGTCTCGCTCCCCTTCATGAGCACGTTCTGCGACGTGCGCTCGCGCGTCGTGGGCGGGTGCGACGTCTGCTCGGCCTCGACCGCCGTCCAGAAGGCGTGGTTATGCTCAATTTGCCAAGCCAGGCTCGCCCACTCAGGCGCCACAGCCACAAGGGCAAGGACAAGCGGTCGCACCCGCCGCGCCAACCACAGAGACTGGCTCAGCGGCAAAAAGGCCGAGTTGAAGTCGCGCGGCATCAGCCCCGATTTTCCCAGGTGCTCGGCCGCCTGAAAGTCGGGAACACCGTCCCAAGCTGCCGCAACCGACGCCCCACTCACCGAGTCATCAGCGCTCTTGGTCGCGTCGGGGCGCGGCGGCATCGTGGACAGGTGTGTCGGGGGCACGTCCACCAGCCCCCTCTGGCGCCGCTGGTCGTGTTCGAGCGCCCACTCGCTGAAGCGGAGGAGGGACCACTCGCAGTGCAGGGCGAGGGGCTTGATTGCCATGGCGTTGTCGGCGAGATGGAGGAGGCCCGCTAACACATGTGTGACGTCAGAACGGTCGATCGTGGGGACGACGTCGGGGAGAGGCGGGGCGGGGCGCCTGAGATGAAGGGGGAGTTGCTCGGGCGGCGGGAGGACGCCGGGCGCGCGGTCGAGGGCGCCGGGACGGTCGGCCTCAGGGTCTGGGCGGGCGCCCCGCAACTCGCGCAGGACGAGGTCAGCATAGGTGCTCTTGTCCTGGTCGGGCAGCGCGGGCGCCGCCGGGGTCGTGACTCCGTGTCCAACCGGCCCCTTTCCCCCCGACATCGCGTCCGTCATCTGCTTTGCCCTCCGCTTGGCAAGCGAGATCTCCAGCGCGCTCACCAACCCTGCAACTGTCGCGTTGTGCCGAATTGGGTCCAGCTGCACAACCAGCCTCAACACGAGACAGCGCGCAAAGGCCGCGTCCTTCCCGCTGAGGGCTTCGAAGACGTTGGCCTCGCGCCATGTGTTGCAAACGAGGCTAAAGCTGGAGGCGTCGAAGTTCTCCTGGGGACTCTGATCGTTGTAGGTGAGGGCGAGGAGGTCTCCAGACTTAACAAGGAAGTCGTTCGAAAGGCCGCGGTGGGTCATGCGGCCCGAAAACGCAGCAATTAGGAGGGCAAATACGTCGAGGGATGTCAGTGACCGCTGGAGGGAAGGACTCTGGGCGACAAGGGCGAGGACGGTGTGAGTGGCGTCGACAGCCTTGCTGAGGGTGTGGTAGGGACCAGGGGCCGACTCGGCGGAGCGGAAGGCAACCTCGTGGAAAAAGGTGCGCAGGACGGCCTCTGATACGTGGACGGTTTGGGGCACGCGGGGCTCGTCCCACTCGGGGCCATCGCACGAGTCGGCCCGGAAGCGCATCCGACGCGTCTTCTGGTGGGCGGCAAGGTGAGGGCTATTGCGGGTGGGCGTCCCGCCCCCCGTCGCGCTGCCGCACCGCGACCGGTTGCCCGGCTGGCTCCGGTCGCGGTCGTCGCGGCCGTTGTCCCGGCCATCATCCTTGTCCCCCGTCTCCCGTGTCAACAGTCCCGCCCATGCAAAGAGCCCCACAACGAGGTCCTCGAGCTCGTCAACGTGCAGCTTGGAGGCGTCCAGGGCAAAGGCGCCGAGGTTCCAATCTGGGTGCCGGGGCAGATCGAACATGACCGAGCCTTGGCTGGCCCGATTTGTGAGGTGCTCGGCCACGGCGTCATCCCGATCCTTCTGCTCCTGTCGATTCTGAACTCGCTCGCGGTTCCCTCGCTCGCGCGAACTCGGAGACCCGCGGCCATCGCCTGGCATTGCGCTATCGCCCGCAACCCTGCCGGGCGGGACCGGGTCCATTCCCGGCCACCCGTGCTGGACAACACCCTGCATCGGGCTGAATAGCCTGCTCGGGTCCATCTCCGAGTACATCTCCGGCGCCGCCACCACGACGCTCGCCCAACCACCACCGGCCGCAACCTTGGCGCGGGCCTTGGTCGCCCAGGGCGGGAAGCGCGCCGCGAAGGGCAGCTCAATGGGATTCTCTGTCACGGCGTCGGACAATTTGCCCTCCTCCATGCCGTACTGCATCTGCAGGCCGCTCCGGCCTGGCTGTCCCCCGGGTCCACCAAGGGCCTGGCCCCGCTTGGCGATGGACAGCAGCAGCTGCAATGACAGCAGGACACGGCGGATGGCCTCGAAGGGCGGAAGTCGGGGTCCCGACAGCGACAGACTCTTGGCGAGGTCGACATGCCAGGACGAGGACGATAAGTCGCTGTCACCGCCAGAGGCAAGCGAGACGATCTCCTTTCGGTCGAAGACCCGGTCTAAATGGTCATCGCTGAAAATGCCCTGCCGCGACAGCAGGTTGCCGAGGTTGACCAGTCCGCCGAGGAGTCCCGCGAGCTCGATCGCCGTGCTACGTGCGGCGAAGAGAACAAGAATGATGATGCCGAAGGAGGGGACCATGATGAAGATGACAGCCGTGAGGCTGCTGAACTCGATCGTCTCAATAATGCAAGCGGCGTTGTTATAGGCGAGGGAGATGAGGGCGCCACGGTCGACGGCGATGACGTCCTCATCGTACTGTACAAAGTTGTTGACAACCATCGCGGGCGGGGCGAGGTCGACGCGTGACGTGGGAAAGAGTCCATCGCGGCGGACAAAGGAGGAGGTGACGCCGTCAATGCCGGGCGGGGGCACGACGGGTTTCCGCTTTTCGATTGTGCTCCGCTCAGCGCCGGTTCCAACTGAGGGGTAGTTGGGGGCCCACGCTCCTCCGTAGTTGTCGAGCGGCGGGTGCGGGAACGTGTCGCTCGTCTTCCAGTTGTTGATCAGGAGGGATCCCGAAGTGATGGACCGGTCGCTCGACCACTCGATGGCCCAGCCCCACCCCGGCCCGCCCAGGCCCGTGTCCGGATCGTAGGGCGGCTCCCCCGCCTGGTAAGACACCAACCTGAGAGGGATCAAGCACCACACCCCCTGCGCCTGCTGCAGAGTGCTGCTGATGGCCCAAATCTGCAGGTCTTCCGGCGTGCGCTGCATCCGGGCGCCCATAAGCATCTGCTCAATCCAGATAAGATTTGATTCGGTCACGCCCGCGAGGGCCCACCCGCACATGGACAGCAGGCATGACAGCAGGAGAAAGAGGTAGAAGACAGCGTAGCCTTGATCGGCGTGCAGGAGGGATGACTGCAGGACGGCGCGACCGAAATCAGACTGGAGCTGCTCGCGGCGCCTGAGGTAGCGGGAGAAGCCCGAGCTGGCGCGGAGACGACATTTGGGGGGATTGGGGGAGAAGGCAGCGACGGACTCGGCGTAGGCGTCCGAAGTGGCACCACTGCCCGCCCCGGCCTTGCCCTTGCCAACGGTGGTGGGCACGGTCGCGAGGGTGACGCCGGTGGTGCCCGACTGCGACCGACCGATGGACGTGGATACGGCAGGCGACGGGTCTGAGTGGGCGACGAGGACCGTCGGAGAGTTTCGCCCGTCGGGCCGGTGCTCTCCGGCGGCGATGGCACCTCGATTGTAACTGCTGCCGGCCATCCGCTGTGTCAGCGATATCACCCGCCGCGCCAGCATGATCACCCGCACGCCCATTGTGCATCCCACCAGGCACGATATCAGGATGATTCCCACATTCCAGTATCCACGATACCGCACAATCTCCTCCGTGTAGAGCGTGAAGCGCGGGCCTTCGTCCAGCGGAAGGGTGGTGCCCAAAACGGGGTCGAAGACCTCCGGCACGGACACCAGTGGCGCCACCTCGACGTTGTTTAGAAGCCTCTGGATGATGACGATGGTAAAGCAACGGAGGAGGGCCCAAAGCAGGACGGCGACGAGCTCGACTGTCTCGAATCGCGTCCAAACGAGGGCAGGGCCTAGCCCGACGTTGTCGGAGTGAGAGCCGCGGCGCAGGTCACTGGCGTCCAACCGGTTGGAGCGGCGAAAGGACGGGGTCGGCTCGACCGCCAGATAGCCGCCGTCCTCTCCCACACGGGTCGCCCGTGCACTCTTGAAACTGTCGGTCGCGGTGAGGCTCCCGGCGTCCTCACGACGTCTTGCGTCTGTCTTGCGTTGTGCGAGGGCAGCGAGTCGCGCATGCACAAACGTGTCGGTGACGAGGACAAGCACCGGGATGGTCATCGAGACGATCCAGAAGAAGACGCTGCCGCCGGGACCCGACTGCTCGATGTGTCGAACCTCGCTCTCACCACGAACAGTGTCGCGAATGTTGTCCGACAGGAGGAGGACGCCGTCTCCGTAAACGGTGGGGAGGGTGAGCGAGGCAAGAATGATGACGCTGAGGACGATGAGGAGCCAGAGGGAGTAGGCAGCGGCCTCGACGGCATCGCGGAGGGTTGTCTGCGGCGGGACGGAATAGGAAGTTTGAGGAATGAGGATTTCGTAACTTCTGGTTCCACTTCGAGGAAGCGGGAGGCGCCACGCGAACCAGAAGGGTGGACGTTGCGACGCAGCTATTGCCCAATGGTTACAGCGGGGCGAGGCCCCGCGTGACCCCCGAGGAGCGCAGGGCCGCTCGCCGAGCTCATTTTGATTGTGGCACTTCGGCCGCGGCTACCGGCCGCGAGAGGCTCAACGGGAAAAACAGCCGTTGAGCCAACCTGCAGCCTCGCTCAGCACCCCCGGCGCCTACGAGGACTCGGGGCGGGGCCAAACCGGATAAGCTGTCTTAAATATGGCGCCAGGACTGAAGAAGGGCGGGCAAAAAGCAACGAACCCCGTTCCGGGACCCTACGCGTATGCCCCCAACGACTGCCTGGCCCGAAGCACCGCCCGCGGCGATTGGAGGCGCCGTTTCGACCCCGTGCGAACGCTCCAACGCCCCCAAATACAACCCGTAACCCCCAACCACCCCAACGACCTCAACGTCCCTCACTGGGGGAATCCCGCGCTCATCAAATCCCAGAGACCCCACTTGGCCACGTCCGGCAGAGCGTCAAACTCCACCTCGTTGTCCACCAGGGCACCTGGCACTCTTTCCAGCAGGGCCATGATGTCGCTCCGCAGCGGATCATACACAGGGTTGGCGTCGGCGAACACCTGCTCGAGGCGGCGGCCGACCTCACGGGTCTCCTCGTCCGACATTGGGCGGGCGCCGCGGGGCTGGGCATGATGGGCGGCAGCGGCCCGCGCCGCGGCGGCCCCACCGGCGGTGCCTCCAGAGAGGTTGGAACGCGCGCGCTTGTGGCCGCCCATCCCGCCGACTCCGCCGCCACCCGATCGTGCGGGCCCGCCGCCGCCGCTGCCGCCGCCCCGCGGCGTGCCCGCGCCAGACCCGCCACCGCCCCTCCCCCCCCCCGCCACGTAGCCGCCCCCATTGGCACCCGGTCCCCCAGGACCACCATCGAGGTCTTCCCACTGCCCCGCCGGGATCTCGTACACGGTCTTAGCAGGGACGCCAGCGTTGGCCCTCCGCTTGCGGCTAATGCCCTGAGCCAAGCCAGACTCCCGCCACATCTTGTCGAACGCCTGGCAAGAGGAGAGAGCAGGGAAGAGAGGGATAGGGGGAGGGAGAGGGGGAGCGGAAGAGTGGGACGGCGGACGAGGGACGGCGACGACGGACAGAGGACAGGCAGAGACCGTTGAGCTCTTACGCAGATTGCGGACCATCGATGCCATCATCGACGCTCTGGACCCGCCTGCCCCATGGATTGCGCCGTTTTCCAGTAGTGGGTGTTCTTGTGATTGTAGGTCTGGGGGGCAGAGAGGAGGGCAGATAGGATGGCAAAGAGGAGGGCAGAGAGGGATGGCAGAGAAAGCGGGCAGGGAGGGGCCGGGGCAGAGAGGGGGAGCAGAAAGGGGGGGCAGAGGAAATAGAGGTAGAGAGCGATGGAGAAAATGAGGGCCAGGGGACGGACGGCGCGGACAGCGCGAAACGGATCAGGGACGGCGCATGAACTGTCGTGTCCCAGCGCGGCGGGCTGTGCAGATGCCTCCCCCTCTCTCTATCCCCTCTCTCTCCCCACCCCGCGCCTTGCAGTTGGACCAGACTAGGCTCATGTCCTCGTGAAACTCCTGCGCGCTCCGGTACATCTCCGGGGGCTCAACGGGTCGGCCAGTCACCGGGTGCGTGGGCCGGCAGGTCTGGCCCGAGGCAGGATCCGTCTCGTCGCGCTTCAGGCGCGCCTCGACCGTTCCGAGATCCATGGGCCGATGAATGATGCGGCGGTAGTTGGGCAGGGCGGCCTCGTCGACGGGGCGGTCGTAGATGGAGCGCATGTTGACGCGCTCGAGCTCAGAGAGCTGGTGACGGACCATGGCGCGGCAGGCATCGCGCCAGCCGGCGTCGTCGCGCAGGCCGTCGTGCCACTGGGCGCCGTGGGCGGCGGAGCCGGGGGGGCGGCTTGGGCGGTGGGGGGTGGGGGAGGGGACGGAGCCGGGGGGGGCGCCGGAGGGCCCGGGGGGGCGGGAGGCGCCGGGGGCGGCGGCGGCAGCCGAGGGGGCGGCGCCAGGGACGGGGCGGACGGGTTCAAAGTTGTCGAGGAGGGACTTGCCCCGAATGGCCGCGAGCTCGCGCATGAACAGTCCGAACTCGTGCAGCTTGACGAGCTGCGTCCGAGGGGTCAGACCGAGCTCCATGGCGCGGCCGGGAGGGACACAGACGTGAGAGTCCGCCTGAGGTTTTTTTTTTGGGTGGCAAGGGTGGGCGGGGAGGGCGCGCTGCGCCGTATGAGACGGAGCGGGGGAGATTTCGAGCTTGTATGCGAAAAAAATGGTAGTGAAAGCAAGACGAGGGGTGTGGTGAGTCGCGGCGGACGTCGCAGAGGGAGAGGGGGGGGCGCAGGCGCGGGGCCGGCGGCGCGGCTGCTCCTTGCCCCGTTCGCCCGGCTCGCCTCCGGGCGGTCCTCCTTCGGGAGCCGACTAACATCCGCGACGACGCTGCCGTCGTCCAGGCGGAGAATAAGCCGCCTTCCGAGGCTCTGCCCGACACTGACCCCGCCAAGGCCCCCGCCGAGGCTCAGTCCGAGCGACATATGGACGCCTCGCTCAGCCACCAGGGAGTGGAAAGGGGGAAGCGCAATGGCTATTGTGGGGGTGGCTCGGGGCTTCGACTTTCCCGACTTGGATCGACGGCCAACTCCTCGTCTCGCTTCTGCATCGGTGGCGGCCGATGCACCCTCCCTCGCCGACCGGCGGCCCGGTTCGCCCGCTGCGTGCGACCCTTGGCGATGCTCGGCGTCGCGCTTCCCCTCACTCCGGGCGCCTGCTCCCTTGTGGCGACGCGGAGCCGACCCGGCCCCGGCCGCCGTGGCCCCGCCTCGGCCCACATCGTCCGCGCCGGTGCCTCATGCCCCCCCGGGACCAACGTCCTCGTTGTCGGGAGCGGCGGCCGGGAGCACGCTCTCGCCTGGAAGCTCGCCCAGAGTGACCTCGCGGGAACAATATACTGGCCAGCAGACAAGGGAGGGAAGGGGACGACCTGAACCTCCTCCCCT